>Ga0116171_10000252_pt1 | contig 56799 bp, 50 predicted proteins | sample AD_JPNHW2_MetaG_FD_89798 | JGI IMG/M metagenome (GOLD analysis project Ga0116171, IMG submission 89798) | Active sludge microbial communities of municipal wastewater-treating anaerobic digesters from Japan - AD_JPNHW2_MetaG | ecosystem: Engineered > Bioreactor > Anaerobic > Digestate | place...
AAACATTCCGGTTGCTGCTTCGGAAATTTTAAAAATAATATCACAATTTGTAAAAAATAATCCAGAGTATATTCATGAATGATTTTAACGCTTCATCTGCTTTCATTGTACAATCATTGATAGTTACTATTCCCGGACTCCTTACACCAGGCCCGGTAATGGCAATAACAATAGAAAAGGGGACGGGATCACCGCATGCCGGGGCTTTTATTACCATGGGGCACGCAGTTGTGGAAATTCCACTTGTTATACTGCTCTTCATGGGCCTTGGCAGATTTTCCACACTGCCGTTAGTCCGGTTCACACTCGCACTTACCGGCGGATTTTACCTTTTATATATGGCATGGAAAACATTCAGTTCACGCAACACGTCCATGCCGCGAACCGGAATGGCAACGGGTTCAGCATTCACGGCCGGAATTCTTATGACGCTCGCCAATCCGTTTTTCATGTTCTGGTGGGCCACAATCGGCAGCGCGCTCATTGTCCGCAGCCTTGAACTGGGGATTGTTGTAAGCGTTCTGTTTTACAGTCTGCATATAACAACAAATTTTATATGGCTCTATTTTATCTCATACATGAGCAATAAAGGCCATGCATTCTTTGGTGCACGGTACAGGTATATAGTTTCTATACTAAGCGGAGCGATACTGCTTTTTTTTGGAGGATACTTTCTGCTCACCGCATTTAAAATTAATTTGTTGTAGATAAAAGCAGTATTTTCGGGGGGATTATGAAAATCAAATCATTTGTTTTTTTAACATTACCGGTTCTATCCATTATCGCCGCATATGCTTCTTCAGAGAACGGTGACCAAAAAAAATCATATATTGCCGACGAAATAATCATCAGCGGTACGGGTTACGAAAAAACACTTACATCAACACCGGGTGGAATCGGAATAATGACTGAAGAAAAAATAATGCAGAGAGTTCCTGTAAGCATTTCAGACGCGTTGCAGGATATAACAGGCGTTTACACGTCCTCAGATTCTGCCTGGGGGTCGGAGATCAGCATCAGGGGAACCGGCAGGGACAAGGTCATTATGCTAATTGACGGCTGCAGGGTGAACACTTCAACAGACAAGGGTGCACAGTTCGGTATGCTTAACCCGGCCTCTATTGTCAGGGTCGAAATCCTGAAAGGTCCCATATCATCACTTTACGGTTCAGGTTCAATCGGCGGTGTTGTAAACATTTACACCAGGACTGGAAAATTCACTGATGAACCAGGATTTGAGAACGGTATAAATACATCTTACGAGAGCAATTCATCGGGGATAAATACATATGCATTCACCTCGTACAACAGCAATAACTGGTATGTTTTCGGAAGCGGCAGCTACCGCAGGCATGATAACTATACAGACGGTGGAGGGAACGATGTTCAGGACAGCGGATTTAACGACGCTGAAGGTATTATTAACCTTGGTTTTATTCCTGCTCCAGGACATACACTTGAACTAAGGACACAATATTATGAGGGTTGGGACATCGGGATACCAGGTTCTTATGAGCTTATACCCGCGGCAACATCACAGGAATATAAAAGAATCAAACGCGGGCTTGTTTCTCTTGATTATAAACTTATACCTGAAAGCCCTGTCTGGACTGATTCACGGCTGCACTTTTACTGGATGTACATAAAAAGAGAGGTCAAAATAATTAATCCTCCATCCAGGGTTGAACCTGAATCCGACAACCGGACTGCAGGCGGCCGGTGGACCAACACTTTTGTCTGGGCAAATAACAAACTTGTTGCCGGCGCTGATACCTGGCTAAGGACGATCACCACTGACAGGACAGTAAAAAATGCAACAACAGGAGTACTTACAAGAGACGATACGCCCGTACCCGATGCCTATTATCTTTCCTCAGGAATTTTTGCCGAGGATGACATTCAGCTCTCCGCATTAACATTGAACCTTGGCGGCAGGTTCGATATTATTTTCACAGGAAATGATGAAGCATATGTATCTGAATATCCCGTTACTGAAGTTTTAAGGTGGGATAAGCGTGATATGCACGAATATTCATGGAACGGCCATGCAGGGGCAAGCTATGAATTTTTCAAAGGATTTTCAACAGGCCTGCTTGCAGCAAGCGGTTACAGGGCAGCATCCATAGAAGAACTCTATAAGTACCTTAATCTTGGAGGCGGAGTAGAAGAATTCGGCAACCCGGAACTTAAACCGGAACGTTCCCTGTTTTTTGAATATTCAATTCATTATAAGAATCCATGGTTAAAAACCAGTGCTTCTGCGTATGTCAATTTTTTAAGGGACCTTATTGCCAGGGAGCAGATACCGGCAACTAACGATTATATGCTTCAGAACATCAACGAGGCAGGTTTATATGGAGCTGAGTATGATATCACTCTTCAGCCGGTTGACTGGATCAAGCTTTATAACAACCTTACATATATACGGGGCAGGGATACAAAAAACGATAAAGATCTTCCATCGATAGCCCCTCTACGTGTAATATCAGGTGTCAATGTTAAAGCCCCTTATGGAATTTCGGGTTTTATTGATACAACATGGACTGCCGCACAGACACATGTCCCTGATGGTACAGAAGAATCCGACAGCTGGTTAAGGCTTGATACGGGTATCGATATTAAATTCAACACTGGTGGCTTTGATCACAGGGTCAGTATTACATGCACGAACCTGCTGGATAATGAATACAGCGATTACATGACATCAGTTTCAAAAACAGGTTCCGCATTCAATGAACCCGGCAGGTCGATCAAATGCGGTTATTCATTACTTTTCTGATCTGATGTTCTTAATGATTATGTTCATGCTTTTCATTTTCATGGGCCGGATGAACATGTTCATGCTGTCCATGCTCGCCTTCATGGGTGTGAGTATGTGTTTTTTCGCTCACATCGTGTGAATGCGGATGCTTGTGTTCATGTTCATGTTCGTGCTCATGGATATGTTCATGAGAATGTTTCTTACCATCATGATCGTGTTCATGCTCATGCTTATGAGTATGCTCATGATCATGATGGTGTTTGTGTTCGTGGTCACCTTTCATAATTTCCCTCCTTCATATTTTTCATTTATAAAATATAAGTAATTTCCAAATATTTTTCATTAATTATTTAGAAATTGCTGTATACTTTCATGCCATTAATTATTTTTGTGTACCGCATACAGGGCACCCCTGGAAACGCAGCGGCATCTCCAGGTGGCATGAAGCAAGGAGTTCCTTATTCCTCAGAAGGTCAATGCTTTTCCCGTCCGCAACAGCTACCCCTTGATTGATAATGATAGTCCTTTCACACAGGTCCAGCACCATGTCAAGGTCATGCGTGGCAATAATTTTTGTATGTTTAAAACTTTTAAGCAATTCGATAAGCCTGCGCCTTGCCATCGGGTCAAGGCTCGATGTTGGTTCATCCATTACAAGGATATCCGGAGACATTGAAAGCACGGTTGCTATAGCCACTGAACGTTTCTCCCCCCCCGAAAGTCTATGCGTCTGCCTGTTCTTCAGGTGCAATGCACCCACAGTACCGAGCGTCTCCTCAACCTTCTGCTTCACCACATCGTGCGGAAGCCCCATATTTACAGGGCCGAATGCCACGTCATCATATACAGTCGGCATAAAGAGCTGATCGTCTGAATCCTGGAACACCATCCCTACGGTGCGCCTTATATTGTGGACAGTCTCTTTCGAAAGGGGATAATCACCCACGCGAATCATTCCTGATGACGGAAGAAGCAGCCCGTTTAGATGCATCAGCAATGTTGATTTACCCGCTCCGTTGGCACCTATGACCGCAACAGATTCTCCATGCGTAATCAGGAAAGACACCCCCTTAAGCGCTTCGTTACCGTCAGGATAGGTATATTTTACATCCTGTGCCTGTACAATATGGTGACTCATTAAAATAACCCCGTTATAATAATCCCCGCAAGCTGCGCTACATTTACAAACCTGAACAGAACAAAAACCCCACACCAGGCCAGTATAAAAATAAAATCCTTCAGGTTAAGGCTGCTCTTCCGCATGATCCTTATGTTCCCGTCAAAACCGCGGCATACCATTGCATTATGAATCCTCTGTGCGCGGTTCACCGTCCGCAGAAGCAGGTGGCCAACCAGGGATCCGTAAACACGCAGGCTGCTTCCCCGCCCGTCAAATGACCGCAGGTTACGCGCGCGCATCATCCTGGCCCCCTCCTCCATAAGCACAAAAAGATACCTGTACAGGAAGAGAAGCTGAACAACAAATATCCGCGGAGCGCCAAGCTTGTGAAGCGCATAACATACATTGTTAAAACCGGTACATGCAATAAGCGCCAGGGCAGTGGTTACAGTTAAAAAAAAACGCAGCATAATTGAACATAGAGAAATCCACCCGCCTGATACTGCATGGCTTCCCAGCATCATCACTATCCTGTGATCGAGCAGGGGATTGAATATACCGATCATCAAAGCGAAAGGAGAAACATACAGTACCTTTTTCAAGATATAACCCGCCGGTATGTTTCCGGCTGAAAGAAGATAAACAGGGTATATGACAAACGGGACCATCTGGGAGATTTCATATTTCCCGAATGAGACAACAGCTGCGAGAAACACAATCGTTGTGATTATCTTTGAGCGCGGATCAACGCGGTGAAGTGCAGTATCCTGGCACGCAAGAATATCCATGCGGCCAAGATTGAGAAGTGCTGTTTCTAAAGATGAGATAACATTCACCCATTCCTGCCCATCCCGTAAAGGGATGGGAAAATAGCGCCTGAAGCGTCAGAAACAACTACAAACTTCTATTTAACCTGTTCAACAACTTTTCGTTTTTTAAAAATAAAACCGGCCAGTAGTGCAAGGGCAAGGGTCATCAGGCCGCCTATTATGCCTGAAAACGATGTCCCGCCTTTTACAGCAGGCCAGGTTCCAGCTTCAGGCTCCGCAGTTGTACCGGCTGCTGCAGGTTCTGCCTTGAAGTCATAATCCGGGAGGAAGGCCGTTTTCTCCTGTATGCCGGCCAGGAAACTGTGAATACCATCTTCGGGGCCTTTAAGTTCTTCGGAACCTGACGTTTTAAACATTGACCATTCAAGTCCGTCCGGATGAGCAGAAGCAAACCAGCTCATCATACCGCCTGTGATTACTGCAAGAATTGCCATGCCTATTAACACTTTTTTATAAGAAACAATTGCGCCTGTATCAGGGGCGAGTCCCTTATCCAGAAGTTCCGGTTGACTGTTATGAATAAATAATGCGACCGCTGCAGTTGCCAGTCCTTCAACGATTCCTATTGCAAGATGTATGGGCTGCATCAGCAGTACAAATGTGCTGAAGGGAAGCTCCGAGATCCCTGAAAAAAGAGTTTCAAGAACAACGCTGAACGCGCCAAGCTGAAGCCCGATTACAGCGGCAATTATTGATGCAATAAAAAGTTTCACCTTTGAAAATTCACCGGCCATTATCTTTTTGAAAATTAAGGGATAGCAGATAAAACACGGGAAGAAACCGAGATTGAAGATATTACAGCCGAGGGCAAGCAGCCCCCCATCTGCAAAAAACAGGGCCTGAATTATAAGAACTGATGCTATTGTGATAAAGGCCGCAAATGGCCCCAAAACAATGGAGAGCAGCAGCCCTCCACCGATATGTCCGCTTGAACCAGTGGCAGGTATTGTAAAATTTATCATCATTGCAGCAAAGATGAAAGCACCCATAACACCCATAAGCGGTATTTTACTGTTATCCATTTCATCTTTAATTTTTTTTGACGAATAGGCTATAAGAGCTGTTGATGCAGCATACATTGTGCCTCCAACAGCAGGAGAGATTAAAGCATCTGCCATATGCATAAAATTACCTCGTTTTAGATATTACAAATAATAAAAATGTAACACGTGTCAAGGCATTTTTATAAAAAATTCACACCATTGCTCCAACACATAATTGCTTAATAAGGCTTCTAAAACATTACATAAATAGACGGGGTTTTATTAAAATTTGAGTATCAGGTGAAAATAATCAGATGGGCTGCGGTCAGTTTAATTCGAACGCAGAATGGATCACCTCGACGAGCTGGTACCTCTGTATCGGCTTGGTGAGTATGCAATATGGTTTTACATCCAATGCAGAATTTATGGTACGGGGATCCGAGTTTCCCGTGAGAAAAATTATTCTGCATTCATGGTCCGCAGTGATCATTCTCGCGGCCTCAATTCCATCGATCTCATCTTCAAGCAGGATATCCATTATAACAAGGTCCGGTTTCTTTTCGATTGCATAAGAAATCGCCTCCCTGCCCGATGAAACACAGTCGATCAGGTTGTATCCCTCATCCTCAACAATCTTACGCAGCATCCTGGATATGATGCGTTCATCCTCAACAATCATAATACTCTTGCCGGAACGCAGTTCTTTTGCAACGGATACCCTGACTGCAGCGCCTGAATCATAACCGAAAACCACCTCGACAGAAGTACCGTTGCTGTTTGATATATTCAAAGTGCCGTTCAGCTGGTCCGCCAGCTCACGGACAATCATCATTCCCATGGAATCTGATGTTGAAAAACTGAAATCCTCCGGAAGCCCCCTGCCGTTATCGCTAACCGACAGGCAGAACTCTCCCCTTTCGCTTTTCCTGAAAGATATTCTTATTATTCCGCCGCCGTTATCCTTAAATGCATGCTTGAATGCATTAATTATAAGCTCATTCATGATCAGCCCGCATGGAATGGCCTTTTCAATCGAAAGCGATTCGTCAGCCAGGTCCATATTAATTAAAATTCCGCCGGATATTAAAGGATCACAGAAAATTGATTTAACTTCTGCCGTAAGATCAACAAGGTATTCCCTGAAATTAATCCTCGAGAAATTCTTATAGTGATAGAGCTTTTCATGTACAAGGGCCATTGAGAATATCCTTCCCTGGATACCCTTGATAATATCAACAAGCTCCGGAGACTGCATGCTATGCATCTGTATATTCAGAAGGCTCGATACAATCTGCAGATTGTTTTTTACCCGGTGGTGAATCTCCCGGAGAAGTGTCTCCTTTTCGTGAAGTGATTCCTGTATTCTGAGTTCGGACTCTTTCCGTTCAGTAATGTTTTCGGCAACCGAAAGTATCCTTTGTATCTCCCCGTTGCCGTTTACAATGGGAACAGTCCTGTAGTACTGATACTGATTATTAAAAAACATTTCAAAACCGGTCTCTTCCCCGCCGAATGATCTGTCATACCAGGACTTCAGCTCTGGAAATTTATCCTTATAAATAACTTCCAGCGGAAGCCCGAGAAGACGCCACGCATCTACCCCGCTTTTCTTGAATTCCAGACCTGACGCGAATCCTATTGTATAGTTTTTTTCTATGATTGTAAGATAGGAATTCGGCATATTAAGGGCAATTGTGAGAAGAAGGGTCTCATTATCCTGCAGGTCTTTAAGTATTTTTTTATGTTCGTCGATTGTTACTTGCAGCATCCTGTTTGCATTAGTCAGTTCAAAAGTTCTTTCAAGCACAAGGTCTTCCAGCCGTTTCTTCATATTCTGCATTGCCACATGATTGTTAACTCTTGCTATGAGTTCCTTTTCGGGGAATGGTTTGATAATGTAATCAACGGCGCCTGCATCGAAACCGTTAACTATATCGTCGCTTGTTCTTCTTGAACTGATCAGTATAACCGGGATTTCGATAAATCTTACGTCTGCCTTGAGGTTCAGGCACAAACTGAAACAGTCGGTTTCATGGTCATTATCAATTATAATGCAGTCGGGAATTTCATCTTCAATAGAATCTATCTGGTAACCGTGGTACCTTCTTGCGGAATAGCCATCGCGTTCAAGCATTGCAACCAGCCCTGAACTATCCTCAGCGTTGTCAGCAATAATAATAATAGATCCCCTGCTGATCTTCATTCCGTTTACCTGGTGTATTTTATAATACGTACCTGCTGTAATATGTCCGATTTATATTAATCCATTAATAGTGCATTATCCACAAAAAACATAAGAAAAAATCCATGCTGCACTCAGCATTCTAAAACATACTTAATGCTGATGTATATAAATGATTCGATCCGCAGGAACCGCATAACCGGTTAAATAATGAAAAAAAATTACATATTTTCCGATAACAATAAGTATATACAAAAAAAGTAATTATGTCTCTTGTGAAATTTGCCGATACAAAATTAAGTATATAAAAAAACACCGGAGCGGTATGATGAAGGAATCCAAAGTTAAAAGCAAATCTTTCAGGGACATGCTTGAAAAATACCTGGAGATAAAGGGACTTGATATCATAGTAGTACTCAATGACGGGACAGAGGTTGAACTCTACAAGAACAGGGAAATAATCGACGGTATGATCATCACAATGGATGGAAGCAACAAGAGACAGAGTATTCCGCTTTCCGATGTAAAATCAGTAGACATGTTTGCCGCATAACAGCACGGGACATGATACAGGCCGGAAACTATTCAGTCTTTTCATCCGGCTTGTATTTTATAGTCCTGATAAGTTCGTACACAGCCTCCTCCGCCGCATCACTGAGAGTATACGATTTTCTTGTAATTGATCCCGACCATACGACTTCTCCGGAACTGCACGAAACCATACGTGCTGTAACACCAACTGATGATGTTAGCTCAAGCCATCCGAAAATGTATATAAAAGTCGTATATGACTGGTATACGGAGTAATCATGAACAGATCCATATATTATATAGTCAGCCCCGATCGATTTACCTGCATCTATAAACCACTGGCTCTTCTGACTTTTTGTTTCTAACATTTCAAGGTTTACCACGGAATTCGATTTTTCAATACAGACGGTTTTATAACCGCGGTTCTGCAGTTTACCCTCAAAAATGTTTCTTACGAGCTCACCAGAATTGTTGCCTGTACTGCCGTTGTAATCTTTAAATCCCAGCACAGCTATCTTTACAGCCGACCTATCGACTGCTCCGCTGTTATAAGAAAAAGGCCGGCTTAAACATGATAAAGACACCATGGCAGGAAGTAGAAATATCAGCAGAATCTTTTTAGTATAGTTCATCGAGGACCATCCTGAGTCTAAAAGGCTTTTGCTACACCGAGCTTTAAAAATATTACAATACCGCTGGTTGAAAAGTCAGGTCCCGTTGGAACATCAACCTGTACTGAACCCTTACCCGTCTTGAAGAAACCCGCACCGATTCCGAACATGATTTCCGGGCAGAAATAGACATCTTCAGCACACTCATAATCAAACCCGGCAGAAAGCGTTGCATGGAAAACATACGAGTTGATATTGTCGATTGTGTCGAACTGAATATACGGTCCCGCACCGAACCATGGCGAAACATATCCTTTGCCGAAATGCCGTATTAGAGATATTCCAATCTCGTGCAGTGAGATCACGCCGGCGTGGTCAAACATTTCATCAGGCCTGGAATTAATCATTTCAGGATAAAAAATCCAGTGGGTCCGCATAGACACGTAGGGATTAAGCAAATAGTCCAAAAACCAGCCGCATGCATTTGCATATGACCATGTCGCATTGTTCTGGATTGTAACCGAACCTGAATTTACTGTAAGGTATGACGACACCCATGACATGTTGACTTCAGGGCCGAGCATTCTCCTCTGCGCTGCCTCAAGAGGGCTCATCACAAGCAGGAGCAGGACAAATAACAGGAGGATGACAGGTTTAACAGGCATAATCCCGTTTTAATACTTTTTTCTGCTTCTGTTATGATTAAGCCTGTTCATAACATAGAGAGCTCCATAAGCTCCTAAAAATCCTGCAATTATATTTACTCCGGATCCACGGGAGAGAAAATCAAGTATCAGTACCATCATATCGTAAAAAATGTAATCCAGAATATATCCGCCGATAAGGGCACCGATAACGCCGACAACAAGACCGCCGATGTACCCGCCGAAGAGGTCCCTCTTTTTCAGGTTATAAAAAATAAAGGCCACACAGGCGCCTGTACCGAGATAAATAACTGTTGCCTTGAGAACCATCAGAAAGCTTCTAAGACCTTCAGACATGCTGAACCTCCGGATAATGCAGAATAATTTAATCTATAAGCCGACAGGATATCTTCATTCACAAACGGAATATCAGACTAATCCCGTGCCGGAATCATGTAAAGAACAATTCACCCTTCCCTTCCCTTATAATCTCCACGCCGCCTTTGGACATATCTACGACGGTTGAAGGCGATGAAATCTTAGGTCCTGCGTCAAGCACAAGATCCACCTCGTTCCTGTAGACTTTTTCCAGGTCTTCCGGATTGATCAGGTATTCACCTTCAGAAGTATTTATACTCGTGGCAAGAATAGGCCTTCCCAGGGCCCTTACAAGATCAAGGGGAATATTGTGGTCCGGAATGCGTACCCCGATGGTTTTCTGGTTTGTTACAACAATTCCAGGGACCAGTTTTGACGCATTCAGTATAAACGTATAGGGTCCCGGCAGGGCTTTTTTCATAATTTTAAAATGTTCGTCACTGATGTTTCTTGTATATGCGTTTATTTCAGAAAGACTGGAAAAAATAAAGCTTATGGGCTTCTTCCTGTCCATTTTTTTCAGCCTGTAGATTCTTTCAATTGCACGTTTATCCTTTATATCACAGCCGTACGCATAAACAGTATCTGTAGGGAATATAATAATCCCTCCATCCTCCAGAATTACCCTGGCCTTCTCAATGAATCTTTTCTGCGGATTATCTTCGTTTATTACAAATATCATTTTCTTTTCCGGTGAATCTGCGACTCCTATACAGGCATATTATACCATAAAAGGGTATTCTTCAATAAAAAAGGCTTTTGCAGATAGCGCAATCCACAAAAGCCTTTAACCTGGTAAAATTACATGTAGGAGTGTAATTTATTATCAATCATTAATTTTATCGGTATTCTTCCAAAATGCATTAGAACTTTTTTAAAAATTTTTGAATTTTATACTGATCCATTGTTATCCCTCATTAAAAAGGCATATCCCCGGGCTGAAGAGAACATGGAATTTAGAAAATAACCTTATTATAATATTTGACTAAAAAGCATACCGGACGCTATTAATCCGGCAAAGGCAAAAAATGAGTCTGCAGCAATTATGGTTCACGCTTCCCGGTTAAAATCAGGTTTGCCTTTACCCGGATTAAAGTGTATTTTAGTTAAAAGGTGTTAACATGAAACTGAAGATTTTCACTATCGCAGCACTGGTATTTCTGGTCGCTGCCTCATGCGATTCGAAATCCAAAATCGTCTTTGACACTACCACGCATAATTTCGGGAAGGTCAAAACAGAATCGACACTGACCCATACATTCACTTTTACAAACAATGGTACAGCAACGCTTGTAATTGACAGGATACGGTCCGGGTGAGGCTGTACAGGAACTCTCCTTTCCGCAAAGGAGATCCCTGCCGGCGGCAGCGGTGAAATTAAAATTGAAGTGCATCTTGATAAACATACGGGGGAAGTGGCTAAGACCGTCCAGGTATTCACAAATGACCCTGACCAGGGGATGGTTAAACTTGTACTCAAGGCCAAAGTTTCGGAATAGTATATTAGACTTGTTTCTTTTCTTATTGTTAACCGGGTTTAAGGGGCGAAGCCCCTTACAGAAAGAACTCTTCAGGCTTTCTGAAGACTTCTGATCGTCAGTCTGGAAACAGGTCTGTTAAATAAAGCTTATGGAAGAGATAATTCAGACTACAAAAACCGATCCTTATAAAACTGCACCGGGCAGGCCGCATCCCCTTGGCGCAACCCTTATGAACAGCAGCGTGCAGTTCGCGATCTTCAGCAGGCATGCAAAAGGTGTTACCCTTGTGCTCATGCATTCAGGCGACCGGGATTCTTCATACACCGAGATTCCACTTGATCCCGAAATCAACAAAACCGGGGATATCTGGCACATTAATGTTGAAGGCATAGGGGAAGGACAGGTTTACGGCTATAGGATTTACGGAGCTTACAACCCTGCGGCCGGACACAGGTTCAACGATAATAAGCTGCTGCTTGATCCCTATGCAGCGGCTATAACCGGCAACTTCAAATGGGACCTTACACGGGCCAGGGGGATAGTTCTCGACGCGGATGACGAGATTGATTCATTTTCAATGATCGACAGCGCACCGCACGTTCCCAGGAGCATTGTAGCCAACGGCCGCAGCACCTGCGTCAAAAATCAGCTAAGGATACCTGAAAACGAGCTGATAATATATGAACTCCATGTCAGGGGCTTTACCGCACACGAATCATCGGGATCTTCCGCTCCCGGGACCTTCATCGGCCTGACCGAAAAGATACCATACCTCAAAGATCTTGGTGTAAACGCCGTGGAGCTGCTGCCCATACAGGAATTTGACGAATACGAAAATATAAATGTTAACCCGGTTACAGGGGAACACCTGAAAAACTACTGGGGCTACAGTACAATAGCTTTCTTTGCCCCTAAGGGAAGCTACAGCTCATCAGGTTCACTGGGGCAGCAGGTGACCGAGTTCCGCGAAATGGTAAGGCGTTTCAACGAGGCAGGGATCGAGGTTTTCCTTGACGTAGTATTTAACCATACCCATGAAGGGGACTACCGCGGACCCACACTTTCGTTCAGGGGTATCGACAATTGTGTATACTACATTCTTGACAGCAACAAGGCCGCGTACAAAAACTATTCAGGATGCGGCAACACGTTCAACTGCAACCACCCACTGGTCAGACAGTTCATTCTTGACTGCCTCAGGTACTGGGTCATTGAAATGGATGTAGACGGATTCCGGTTTGACCTTGCATCCATTCTGGGCAGGGACCAGAACGGCGAGATGCTCTCCAACCCCCCGCTTATCGAGTGGATTGAAGAGGATCCCATTTTACGAAATACAAAAATCATTGCCGAAGCATGGGATGCCGGAGGTGCTTACCAGGTGGGTAAATTTCCAGGCAGATGGGCCGAATGGAACGGCAGGTACAGGGATGATGTTCGCAGGTTCTGGCTGGGCGACAGCGGGTTCAAGGGGGCCTTTGCAACAAGGCTCACCGGGAGTTCCGACCTCTACCGGTCATCCTCTCCCAACCGCAGCATTAACTTTATTACATGCCATGACGGTTTCACGCTTAATGACCTTGTGAGCTACAGCCAGAAACACAATATTGAAAACGGTGAAAATAACCGTGACGGCGAAAACAACAACTTCAGCTGCAACTGGGGATTCGAAGGCCCGGGCGCTCCGGCCGGGATTGAAGAATTGCGGACAAGAATGATAAAAAACATGACCGCAACGCTGCTCCTTTCACTGGGGATACCGATGCTCCTTGCCGGGGATGAATTCCGTAGAACACAGAAAGGCAACAACAACTCATACTGCCAGGATAACGAAATTTCGTGGGTCGACTGGAAACTGCTTGATACACACAATGGTATATTCACCTTTACAAAACAAATGATAAAATTCCGCAAGATGCACCCGGTCCTGATAATGCCGCGATTCTACACCGGAGAAAAATGCAACGGGAGCGAATGTGCGGATATATCATGGCATGGCACCGGGGCAGACGATCCCGGCTGGGACAGGGATGACGGATGCCTGGCAGCGATGATAAACGGAAATTTCGGGAAACACGGCAGTTATGACGGCGACTGTGATTTCTACATGATGTTTAACACATCTTCAGTTGACCAGTCATTCAGCCTGCCTGAAGCACCATCAGGACGGGAATGGCGTGTATCAATAAACACTGCCGAGATTGAAGGCCGCAATATATTCACAGAAAATGATGGCCCACAGGCAGGTTCAGGAGCAATTACCGTGAAGTCCCGTTCAGTAATTGTCCTTACCGCCTGAAATTCTGCAATTCGAGCCCGGCTGTATGATCAGTTTACAGATGCCTTGTTAAGCTGTTCTATAAGCTGGGTAATCCTGGCGTCATCCATACCATGAGCCCTCATTCCCTGCTCTATAGTTTCTGAAACACTAAGGTGGCATCCTATACAGTGCAGACCGTATTGGCCAAGAATTGGTGCAGCACCGGGGAAAATCCTGAGCAGTTCACCGAAAGTCATATTCTTACTGATTTTCTGTTCCATGTTAAAACCTCACATAAAAACGATATCCCGGCTGATTATTATTTGTTGATTTAAATCAATATGAACTATAATTCAGACGGCTTTTTCTCTATGCAAAAATTATCCTGCTGTATAATATGTCTATAATTATTTTGTTACAATGTTTATTCCCGGACTGTTATATTGATAAAAACTGATGCTGCGGACATTTCAGGAGTATGCAGGCATACAATTTTTAAAAACATCCATGAGAGATTATGCTTAAAATTGAACGGTTTTTGTACGAAACTATAGTAACCGGAACTGAAACTGAATGAATATACTGATAATATTCGTATTTATAACCATACTAACAGTTCTTGCATGGGCGCTTTTCGGAGGGCAGAACCGGACCGTTGCGCCCGCCCGGCCCGCTGAAGAGAAAAAACCGGAAGCCGAGCCTGAGAGAATTCTCAGGCGCCGTGCATCGGACAGGGCTATCGAAGAAGAATTCCCCGAAAGAAGACGGTCTGATGACATAAGCCGTGAAAGCATACCTGACTATACCGAAAGCCAGGGCTCCTTTGAACTGCCATATTCAGCAAACAGCATTATACCTGACAATTCAAGGTTCAGGATGTACAAACGCACCCTGATAAACTCAGAAATCTACGCCCGCAAAGGAGATATTGACACTGCAATTTCACTTTTCAACGGTGTGAAGGATAGAATATCTGACAAGGGAATCAAGAGCAAAATCGATGACAACATTGAATACCTGAACCGCTACAGGGAACGCAAGCAGAGTGATCAGAAAAAACGGCATGAATCCCTCTACTCCGGGCAACAACCGGGTGAGCTGCGGCTTAAAATTGACGGTCCTGTTCCACAGACCATAAACATAGGTACAACAGCTGGAGGGATTGATTCCGAAGAGGTGATAAAAAGGATATCCGAGCAGATATCAAAAGAGATCGGCCACCTTAAAAATGAAATCGAGGGCATAAAATCAAAACCTGGTGAACAGCTCGATCTTGATGATTATGCAGAATTCGCCGGACTCCAGAAAGAGCTCAACAGCCTGAAGGATCGTTTTTCCGAATTGAGTGAGGAGCGGGACAAATCCATTGATGACCTGAACAGGATAAGACAGATCAAAGAGGAGGAGCTGGCACTTAACAAGGAACGCGGCAGACGCGCGGATGATATAGATAAAAACGATGTGCTGGAAAATCTGAAAAATGAAATCAGCAACCTGAAAGACCTTAAGCATACACTCGATGACCTGAACAGGAAGATTGAGGATATGGCAAACCTTAAGATCCCCGAACTTCAGCACGGCCCTCAACTTGCCGAAGCCAAATATGCATCACCCGAACCAGTGCATTTCGATGCCAAACCTGTACTCGACATCCTTGACAAAATCAGCAAAGAAAGTGAACGGCTTAAAACACCTGAATCGACAATACATGGATCACCTGCAGATGATCTTACTAACGATGAAATTAATCTCCCTGAAACAAAAATTCCTGAACCAACTGTTACAGAAGAGAAAAAACAGCTGGAAAAAGAAAAAGAAAAGGAGATAGATCGTTTAACCGATATCGATGAAGATCCCAATGCCTTTGACCTTGTGAGCGAATACGGAAAACCGAAAGACGACAGCACGCTTTCAGATGAAGAGATATTTGAAAAAATTTTAACAGATGATTCAAGGAAAAAAGATGACTCCGATTTTGAAATACTGGGTGAAAAGCATAAAGAGGAAAAAGAATACGCCTTTGATGAACCCATGGATGAAAAGAAGAAGGCGGAGCAGGACTTTTATAAAAAATTCATAAAACCTGACAGAATAAAAAAGAAAGAACTCCCTATACTCAAAGTGAATTATGACTTTAAAAAGCTTCCTGATGAATTCAGCCTGTCAAGAGAGAAGAACATACTCGAATACTCCTTCTACAAGTACAAACCCATGCTTGAAAAGGCTGATGACTTCATCAAGCAGCGTAAGGTACGGGATGCCATTAACTACTACAAGGTTGTTCTTGACCAGAATATTCCTCCTGAATTCAAGGTAATGATCAAACGCAACATCCGCGACCTTACCGAGTACCTTGAAAAATACCTGACAGGTGAATAAAACCTCTTTATCAAGATATACATCATTTCTCAAACCAATATAACTTTTCTGATCTTATAACTCATTTATTATGGCCATAACTCATGATAATATAATTATTTTCCAGCATCACACCAGTTTACTGAAAAATACTTGACTCTTGCGTCATTAAAGTAAATAAAAAAAGATATAAATAATACAGCAATTTTTGTATAATTATTAGCTTTTCGCTTCTAAATTAAATAATAAACCATGCGCCCAAAAAGCTGATAAAATAAAACAGTGGGATTAGCAGCCGGTCTTATCAATGGAGAATAAACCCAAACCAACAGATTCAACGGTAGAATTTCAAAAACATGAACTTCTGCTGGAGCTGATGAAGATATTCAACACATGCGGTGATAAGGATGACTTCATTGGAATAATGCTCCGCTGCGTGCACTCACATACAGGTATCGAAGCGCTTGCTCTGCGTTTCAGCTTATTCAATGATTTTCCATACATTACATCTGCCGGTTTTTCAGAAGATTTTATTGAATCAGAACGATACCTTTCAAGTATAAATTTAGGCACCGCCGCTGAACAAGGCCCATCGAACCATAGGTATGAATGCATCTGCGGAATAATTCTGGAAGGTGCACAGGAATGCGGACTGTCATGCTTTTCAGAAAAAGGGAGCTTCAGAGTCAACAGCGGCGATGATCATGACATGCTTGCTCTTGTAGATTCAGGATCCAGAAAGTTCAGGTGCAGATGCATTGCCGAAGGCTATAATTCCATTGCCCTGATACCGGTCAGGGCGGGCAATGAGACTGTAGGACTGCTGCAGCTCTGCGATACGCGAAAAGGAATTATGACCAATGATCTCTTAAACTTTTTTGAATCATGCTGCGAAATCCTTGGTCTTGCGTTGCGCCGAAAAAATAACGAATACAGTATCCTGAAAACCAACATTGACCTTGAAAATATAATCGAGGAAAGAACAACCGAACTGCTTAAAACCATTGCGGACAAAGAAAAGCTGGTTGATGAGGTGAACCACAGGATAAAAAACAACCTGCTGATTATATCAAGCCTGCTCAACCTGCAGGTGATGAAAGAGAGCGACTCTAATATCAGGAACGCACTCAACGGTGCACTTATCAGAATCAATTCAATAGGTATCATCCACCAGCGGCTCTATAGCAGCCGTAACCTTGACAACATCAATATTGAGAAATATGTACTTGCTCTTCACAACAGGCTGTTATCACTATACAGGATTGATCCGCACAGAATCGAGTTCAGCCTGATGTGCAACGGCATTTCTACAAATATTGATACAGCGATTCCATGCGGACTGATATTCAACGAAATTCTTTCCAATTCAATCAGACATGCTCTTATACCGGAGAAGCTGCTATCTATAACAGTATCTGTTGCACAGGTTGCCGATTCATATATTGTCGAAATTACCGACAATGGTCCCGGACTCACAGCTGCTTTTAACCCGGCTACTGACGGAAGCCTGGGCATGGAATTAATCAGGGAGCTGGTAAAACAGCTTGACGGCACAATCCAGGTAATCAACAAAGATGGACTTACCTGGAAGATAAGTATCATGAAAGAGAAAAAAGAAGAAAAGAGATGGATAAAAAAAACATCCTGATTGTAGAAGATGAAATGATCCATGGGATATTCCTGAAAGCTTCAATCCAGAACAGCGGGTTCTCTGTACTGGATATTGTTTCACGTGGAGAGGATGCCGTCAAATCAGCAATCGAAAACAAACCAGGACTCATAATCACCGATATACTTCTGAAAGATGAAATGACCGGTGTAGATGTAATTGAAGAAGTACATAAACATAACATGATTCCTGTTATTTATATAACAGCACTGTCAGAAAACCGCCTGCTCGAAAGAGCGGAGATGACTAAACCAGTTGCAATAATATACAAGCCATACGAAATACACAGCCTCTTATCAATACTTGCCAGTCTTTTCAACTGATAACAAGACTAATCCAAGCTCAATAATAGAGCCCAAATTATACCTTAAATGTGAACAATAATTTAAAAAAAGAATATAATTTGCTTATATGATCAGAATAACTTTTTTTTATTGCTTTTTATGCAATTAAATAATCATGTGTTAAGTTAAAATAAAATAACGGGGTTTGAATAATGAACGAGAAGGTGACATTAAAAACTCTTAAATCCCAGGAAAAGGAAGCAAGAAAAAACCTTATTATCGATGCCGCTGAAAGGGTTTTTGCAACCAAACCTGTAGATAAAGCAACGATGCGTGAAATCGCTGATGAAGCCGGCATGGCGACATCATCCATATATCGTTTTTTCCCGAACCAGGAGGCAATACTGATTGCGGCGGCCGTCAGGACACAGAGTGCATTTAATAACATTCTTGAACGCATAATCGACAGAAACTCCCCCGAGGAGAGTCTAAGAAAAGTCCTGAACATATACATCGACTTCATAGCCGAAAATGATACATACTTCAGGATGATGACAATTCTCATGTCACAGGGAAACCTGAACGATGCATCAAGCCGGGCACTCGTTGAAGTTATGAATGCCACTTTGAGCAGGCTTGACAGCCTTTTTACAAATCTCAAATTCACAGACAACCCCAGACCCCTCTCACGGTATATATATGCGAGTATGATTGGAATCTCGGTTTCATATAACAAGCTTCCAGGCATAAACCAGGAGAGCCGTATAAAACACATGAAGTCCCTGTCACAGATTCTGAATGATATGATACTCAACTTTCCACGTGACACCAAAATGCCCTGATAAGGGCATTTTTGGACTGATTCTTATACAAATTACCTCGAGGCAGATATACTGATCAAACCCATCCTGAGATCAGGTCCAGTAATCAATATGAACAGTTTAATTAAAATATAATTGATACCTGCTCTTTACAGAAGACGGGGCGACTAATGCGGGTTCAATAATCCCGCTGCCGGGCTAAGCCCTGTTGAGATCAAAAACCATTCCTTCGCAAGCCATATCAATGTCGAGTTTGTTTAAAGACTTCCTGTTCACATTAAGATATGTCTTTGCATTAAGGAGCACACTGTCGAGTTTCTCATCGCTGTAGTTAGGATCATGGTGAAACAGCACAAGACGCTTCACATTGTTCCTCATTGCTATATCAATTGCTATTGAGGCCGATGAATGACCCCATGACATTTTATCGATAACAGATTCCTGAAAGGTATACTGCGCATCGAATACAAGAACATCTGCATCCTTAAAAAGGTCTCCATATGAATGGATATGGTCCATCTCATCAATACTGAACTCGCAGTCGCTGGTATAAACAAAAACACCTGCTCCATCCTCGATACGGACACCATAGGCGGATCCGGGGTGGGGCATGCTCTTTGTGAAAATCTTCACATCATTTATGTAAAAGACCTCATCCTCCTTAACCCTGAAGAACCTCTTTGTTGCCATCATACTGTCCAGCGTTATAGGAAAATGAGTCAGGGGTTGCTGGTATTCCACCCTCTCCTGGATATTGTCAATCGGGGAATAAATATTAAACCGGTTTCCCTTGATATAAAAAGGCGTAAAAAACGGTATACCCTGGATATGGTCCCAATGTGTGTGGGTAAGAAAGATGCTCGCCGCTCCTTTGCCTTTGCCGAATTCCGAGGCCATCATTTCCCTGCCCAAACCGATGATCCCGGAACCACAGTCAATAATTAACAATTCATCAGACGAGGTTCTAACCTCAATTGAAGTGGTGTTCCCGCCGTAAGTGCCGCGAATGGACATGGGAAGCGCTGACACATATGAACGGACGGATTCTTCAGATGAAATATCGCCGGGTGTAGCATAAGTAAGGGCCTTTACTATCTTCTCTTCGATAGCTGCTGTATTCAGAGGTGTGGGATAAGAACCCCTTACCCCCCAGAGTTTTACCTTCATAGATCAACCTGTTCCCTATAATCAGTCCGCGCCTTAAGGCAGGACAGGCACGCTGCATCATACTGCAGTGTTATGCTGAATATAAAATAACTAAATGAGACTGTGCTGAAAAAATAATACTGGCGCTTTTTATTAAGAACAGGCAGTTAAGTAATGTCAATATATTTTTAATTCTATTGATATGCTGCCAGGTTGCCGGTCGCCCCTTTAAACCATCTTCCCGATGAGGCAGATACAGACGCAAAACAATGATCAATTGATATTTATTCTGCGGTGTATTTGTTATCTCTGAAAGAATATCACAGAACTGCAGTGGAGATAATAAAAAAAGACATGTTCAATAAAAAACTTGACACTGTGAAATTCGAAGATTAATTTTTTTTGACTTTTCATTCCGGTCTATAATCTGTCATGATGTCCCTGCTGATAAATTCCACTATGCAGGGCTGTTTGTTGAAGAACAGTGATACCGCCGGTAAAAAAATACATCCCGGGTATAAATATGATTTTTTCCGAAAGAATCCTGAAAGTAAAACCATCGCCCACACTGGCAGTTACAGCTATGGCGGCCCAACTGAAGGCAAAAGGTATTGATATAATAAGCTTTGGTGCCGGCGAACCTGATTTTGATACACCTGATCATATAAAAAATGCAGCTATAAACGCAATCAAAACAGGAAAAACCAAGTACACACAGGTTGGCGGTATACCCGAATTAAAAAACGCCATAACCATGAAGTTTAAAAGGGATAATTCCCTCGAATACACCGCAGATGAAGTGACAGTAAACTGCGGAGGAAAGCATTCATTCTACAACCTTATGCAGATCATGCTTAATGACGGGGACGAGATAATCATACCTGCACCATACTGGGTATCATACCCGGACATGGCCCTTCTTGCCGGAGGAGTACCGGTTTTTATCAACACCGATGATGCATCAGGATTCAAGATAACCCCGCAGCAGCTTAAAGCGGCAATTACACCGAAAACAAGGGCTGTTGTGATTAACTCACCCTCCAATCCAACCGGCTCTGCCTATACCCTTGAAGAGCTGAAGGAACTGGCATCGGTTATAGAAAAAACGGATATTATACCCATCTCTGATGATATTTATGAAGCGATAATTTATGATGGATTCAAGTTCTTCAATATCGCAAATGTATCGGACGAAATGAAAAGGCGAGCCATTGTGCTCAACGGCGTATCTAAAACATATGCAATGACAGGCTGGCGCATTGGCTACATGGCGGGAAACGCTGACATAATAAAAAAAATAGAAATTCAGCAGGGGCAGTCCACATCAAATCCTGCAACCATATCGCAGTATGCCGCGATGGAAGCGATTTCAGGCGACCAGACAGTACTCAATCATATGCTAGCCGCTTTCGACAGGCGAAGAAAATTTATCGTTAAAGAACTGAACACCATACCCGGATTTTCCTGCAGGATGCCAGAGGGTGCATTCTATGTATTCCCTAATGTTGATGGATTATATAAGCTTCCCAAATGGAACACGGCAGCAGAAAAATACCCCGATAAATACAAATCATCATCACTCTGCGCATACCTCATGGACGAGGCCAGAACAGCGGTGGTTCCAGGCATAGGATTCGGCAATGACAGCTATTTCAGGATATCCTTTGCCACATCGGATGAAAATATTAAAGAAGGTATCAGCCGCATCAGGGCAGCTGTTGAAAAACTTGCTTAGAAAACATGAGCGCATGCGCGTTCTGTTAAAATAAAAGAGGGGGAGACACAAATGAAATTTCAAATCCTGTTATTTTTTCTTGGTAGAATGATTAAGTCAAAGGCCAAATCTGATCCCGAGTATAAAAAAAAGCTGGCAGAAAAAAACTGTACAGTACAGATCAAGACAGCTGATAACAAAAAGGGCCGGTACTATACCTTTACAAACGGTGAAATGACAACTGCGAAGGGTGTTGCTGCAAAATCTGATGTAGCCATTGTATGGCAGGATGCAAAGATCGCATTTGAGACACTCAAAAAGGGGAACCAGAAGGCGACCATGCAGTGCATTCAGAACGGGCAGCTGAAGCTTGAAGGTGACGGCGGAGTTGCTCTCTGGTTTATGGACAAAGCAAAACAGGCGAGATAACACGTTTGTCATAAACAATAAAAAGGCTGTCGATCTGACAGCCTTTTTTATGCCTTTTAATTTGCAATAAATCCCACAAGTGAGAAAATAAACACAATAAAAGTAAAAAACATCAGCACGCCTGTTACAACCGCAGGTGCGAGAATTATTGCAAGCGCCCTGCCCGACTGTATACTGTACATTTCAGAGATCCCCTGTGCCAGGATAAGAATAAACCAGCAGAAAAATACGAACGAAAGGAATACGTAAAAGAAACCTGGTGCGATCCCTGTAATATATATGATGTAATAAACCGGGAGGAACATCAATCCTGGAAACATCGCGAAATTCACAAGGCTGACCGTATCTTTGATATTCCCGCTGTATCCGAAAAACTGGGCGGATGAATCAATTAGCGCCGTGTATACAATTATCTTGAGAAGAAGGATAAACAGGAAGAGCAGCCATCCATAGCTTATTTTATGATAGAAAAATCCTGACTCAGCACCGTTTAATGACAGTATGATAATATCAAAGAACGCACTTAACGCCGGGACAGCAAAACTTAACTGCAGCATACCGCTGTCGCGCTGTTTTATGCGCCTGTATAGTTCACGCGGGGAGACTATAGCGTAGAAAAAAAAGTCAGTCCAGGCCAGTTCGCGTAATGTTTCCATATTCATTGCATGTACCTGTATTCAATTCTATGTGTAGTATCTGCAAACCGGCTCTCAAACAGACGCCCGGAAAAAAAACTGTTCATGGAACTGAATATTTCATTAAAGGGTGAGAGGTGTTCCTCGTAAACAGGGGCATCAGCATCAAGGCCTGCAAGTTCCTTTGCCTTGTTTATTGCCTCGTCGAATGTACCGAGCTGGTCAATAAGTTTATGTTCAAGTGCAGTTTCAGCACTCATTACGCGGCCGTCAGCAACAGGGTATATGTCGTTCTGGTTCATATTACGGCCAAGCGCGATGTCTTTTACAAATTTATGATACGACAGGTCGATCATCTGCTGTATAAGCGCACGCTCTTCGCTGCTCATATCGCGGTGCGTGGCAAGTATATCCTTATACTTTCCGCTTTTGATAACGTTCATCTTTATCCCGAATTTATCCATGAGGTTCTTGAGGTTCGGGGAATAAGCTATGACCCCGATAGAGCCTGTGATTGTGCCGTAGTTCGCTACGATATAGCTGCACGCGGAAGCAATGTAGTAACCGCCGGAGGCCGCGATGTCTCCCATTGATGCCACTACAATGATATTTTTTTTGCGCAGCGAGAGTATCTTCTGGTAAATCTCCTGAGTTGCGGCAACCGTTCCGCCGGGCGAGTTTATACGTAGAACTACAGCCTTTATATTGCCGTCCTTTTCAATATCGGCAAGTCTTTTTACAACTGCCTCGGCGCCTGAAGGCTTACCCATAAAACCACCGGGACCTGTAAGTTCAATCGGTCCGTCGATCCTTACAATTGCGATCCCGGGACCAGCTGCCATCATGCCCATTCCTGTCTGGATCGAACGTTTTTTTTCCACCCTTGTGCTTATATCAACAACCGCGATTATCGAAATCAGCACAAGCATGATGAGTATTGCAAGTGTGATTTTTCTCTGCTTTTCCATACATTTACCAGCCGTTTATATTCATTACAGGCCATTCAAACAAACTGTCAGTTCCGGTCGACAGATATTCTTTCAATTACATATCACTTAATGTCATTCCCGCAAATGCTTCAGCGTGCCTCAGCACGGGTACGGGAATCCATCCGGTCATCGATCCGTTTATCTGGATGAATAGTCCTGGTATTTCAGACTGCCGCTATATGATGCAGCGTCTATTTATCATGATAAGCTTATACGGGGAATTGTCAATCAGTATTCGCAGGTATCGATTGCGGGTGTTGTACTTAAATTTTTTCCGGAAGAACCTGATGTTATGACTGTACCGGTTGCGCCTGAATTTCTGCAGGGTGACCATGACTGCATCCTGCATTCATTTCCGGTTACGTCAATAAATGCAGGATTCCAGGATAAAAAAGGTTCCTGCAGAGGGAACCATAAGCCGGATTCTGTTTAAGCAGCTATCCATCTTGCACGTATGTTACCATACGCGTCTTTGCGGTCTACCCTCAGCCTTGGGCGGGCAGCCCTTGTGCGGCTGACTATTTGACCTTGCATCGGATGGGGTTTACACTGCCGTTACCATTACTGGGAACGCGGTGAGCTCTTACCTCGCCATTTCAACCTTACTGCCGGAACCTTGCGGCACCGGTTAGCGGTATGTTTTCTGTTGCACTTTCCATCGCCTCGCGACGCCCGGGTGTTACCCGGCACCCTGCCCTGTGATGTCCGGACTTTCCTCGCTTCCCTTGCGGGACCGCGCAACTGCCCGGTTCCCTCTGCACGAACCTTTTAAATCATTATAACAACCAGTAATCATTCTGCCTGTATTTGTCAAGCTTCATCGCAATTCAGTATATTTATGATACAAAAGATATTGTTCTCAACACAACAAAGATCAGACAGGATAGAGCCGACTCCATGTTCTTTAACTGTATGCCGGGTTAAATGCAGAAATACTTCTTTAAGATTCTGATACGTGGTCTTTACACCTGTACATCCAGGGGATAAAAAAAGGAGCCTGCCGGCTCCTTTTTTTATCCCCTACTTTCCGCGGCCTAAAACACCGTGGTGGTCGAAACGCTTATATTCGTGATGGTCTCATCGCTCCCCTCGATTATACCATTTCCATCCTTGTCCTGGAACGTTATCAGGTAATTAAAATCGATCGAGACATTCTCGCTCATCCCTATACCCAGGACAGCACCCATGATTGTGCTCTCTGATTTGAGCCTGAAGTTGTTAACGTTGTTCTGCGCGTAATAGGCTTTAGCCTTGGAGACCATGGGTATTATGTTTTTGTTCATAGCAATTTCGCCTTTAAGAGACTTGTCCCGTAAATCTCCCCAGCGCATATCCTGGTATTCAATTTTACCGTAAGCAAGCTCGAAGAGGTTGATCCTCATACCCGCCATATAGCCTTTTGCTTCATCGGCAGCTTCCAGTTTATCTTTTTTGGTCTGGATAATATAATCAGTTCCGCTCTGGACATATTTTGCTCTTTCAAGATCATATGTATCATTATAGTACCCGAATATAAACTCGTCAGACTGCTGCCTGTAGTCTCCATAAATCTCGAAGAGGGAACCCCCCTTTATCCTTACACCCGGCAGCGTGTAACCCCAGCCGCCGGTATTAAGGCACATTGCATACTGCGTATAAACATCTATCTTGAAAAAATCAAGATTAAAAAGATTCAATCCCGCATCCATAGCCCAGAAGCCCGTTGTTGACCTGTTCTTATTCACATTCATGAGATCTGCCCGTTCAATTGGTGACAAAAGACCTGCAACGACAAGATCATGAATAGCACCAGCCGATGCATCTCCTGTTATACCATGAGCCTGATAATATTCAATTTCAGTTGCATAATCATCATCTTCAGGGTATGCATCCATCTCGTCAGGTATACCGTCGCCGTCAGTATCACGCAGTCCCTTGTACTCGTTAAGGTCACCTGCGATTGATCCGCCTATCTGCAGCCTGCTGAAGGGTTTAATGTATATCCTGCCTCCACCCATGAACCCGGCTTTCCCTCCCGCAAGCTCCTTAAGGTCATTGGCAATAAATTCCATGCCCATGAACTGAGTCTCAACACCAAGTTCAAGTCCCTGCCTTTTATAAGTGGGGTATTCCAGCATGTTCGTGTAGCCGGAAATCAGCGTACCGTAACCCAGGGTGGTAGCCACAAGTCCGCCGTACCTGAAGTAGAAAGAGTCACCCTTCTGTCCCCAGCGTATATAGTATATCTTGTCAAGGTAGTCCTTCCAGTCATCCCAGTCCTCTTCGCGCACCTTCCCTTCATCATCAAAGAGCAGGTTGATATCAAGACCTATTCCCAGTTTCCATAGCTTTATTTCAGGCCGCAGTCCTATCTGCTGGTAGTTCATTCCGTCAATTGTTACAGCGCCGAAAACCCCGCAATTGCATAACCATACGGACTCTGCTCCTGTCCGATTACGTCCATCCCCGAATCGACTGTACCGCCTCCGCCTTCACCCTCCTGCGCCATGAGGGATGTTGATACAGAGAGCATAAGAATCAGAAACATCAAACGGATTGATCTCATTATAATTCTCCTGGTTATTTAAGAAATTTAATCTCCCGTTTTAAGCCTTACAAATATAATTAAGAAACAATTAAAGATCAAGAAAATAAACATTTAAAAGCTTAACACTTATTTACCGCCGAAACAGCTTATAAATAATTTTTGCCACAGAGTCACAGAGCACAGAGTTAAAAATGGAAAAAAGGGGTTTCACACAAGGACGCAAAACAGCGAATAAAAAATTTTCTTGTTATCTCTGTGAACTCTGTGCCTCAGTGGCAGATACTTTAAACCGGTCAACGCACTTTGCGGGTTATTTCAGAATAAATTCAGGAAGTTATAAAATATTTTAATCCCATGCTCGGTCCTGTAATTTGACGGATCAAAACCTGTACCATAAACTCTTTCAGAAGCAATGCTCAAACACTGTACTGCGCCGTCACTTGAATATGCCTCTGTTTCAAAAACCTGCGGCAGGTTTTTTTTGTCAATTGTATGATTCCGGCGCAGCGCAACCCTGAACCTCTGGCCGATTCCCCTGAACAGACCCTCGCCGGTATGGCTCAGCGTATCCTCGGACAGGACATGACCGGTATTAACCACAGACCCTCCGTGCTGCCTGACTATCATCTCCATACCCTGGCACACCCCGAGCAGCGGAATTCTGCCATGTTGATTTGCCAGGCTGGATCCGAGCGCATCATAAAGCAGGTTTCCCGGCCCGGCAGTAAGAATGACTGCACTGTAATCCCGTATATTTACATCCCGGGGATCAGTACTGCATGAAAGCACCACCGCACCGGATCCAAGGGATCTTATCATTGCAGCAGTTATATTTGCAGCAGAACCGTAATTATCAACTACAAGTACCATGGATCACCCCCTTAACGCATACCCGAGACATGTAACCGCCGGGTATGCAGAAACTTTTGCAGAAAGGAGCACATCATCAGCAACAACTGAAGCATGAATAAGTGCGTAGCCCTGTATAACAGCCTTCGCTGCGTCAAATACAGCGCAACCTGTCATTACGCAGATATCGCATGACCTGTTATATCCAAAGTAACCGGCAACAGACCTCCCGGCAACCTGCAGTTTTTCATTGCTGTCGGCCTCTCCTGTGACCATTCCTGTTATGCTGCACGCCTGCAGTGTTTCACTTAATGCTTTAGCTATACCTGTTCCCGGCCTGAGTATGGCATTTATCCTTGTTACTATGCGGAGCCTGTTCTGGTACTCCTCGATATCCATGAATTTTTTCACTGTCACTGTACCATCAAGCGCTGATGCCGCAAGGCTGTCGCGTGCCAGGTCTACAAGCACACTGTGAACGCCCCTGTCAGTGTCTGAACGGAGAAGTTCCCTGCGTGCAGCAGACCTGCCCTGTCTTGATTGAGGTGCCGCAGTAAAGCCTGACGCAGGTTTCATCATCATAGAGCCGTTTTTTATTTTCAGGTGTGTTTCCGGAGAACTGCCTGCAATCCGGCAGTGCGGCAGGTGCATGTAATACATATACGGTGAAGGGGACAGGCCGCGAAGTTTCATGTAAAAGCTGAATGCAGAGAATCGGCCGTGTGCATGCAGTTCCCTGGATACAGATGCGAGGGGTATGCCTTGAGCCGCGAGTTTATCCCTGGTCATTGCGGTATATTGCATAAAAATTTCATCACTCACGGCAGGTTCAACAATCACATCATCGGCTTTTGAAGGCAGGAAATGTATCCGTTCATCTGCGATCATATCAAGTATGAAATGTTCCAGTTCCGCAAGGCGGGTCTCTCCTTTTTTAATTGCAGATTCAATGTCTGCGGGATCAGGGTAAACAACAGAACAGACATGATACTTACCGGTATGGTTATCAAACACAACAAACTCATCTATGAGTAAAAATTCCGCCGACACCTTATCCACGGGCAGAGTCCCGGCAGACAGTGATCCGGAATAACCCGCATAACCTCCATTAAAATCCCCGAATTCTCCCGACACCGGAGAAACATGTTCAGACAGCTTTGCATCGATATATTCAAAAATACTGCACTTCTGAACACCGGAGTTACAGTTTTTTGTAACCCGCACATTGCCATTCTCCTCTGAGACAATCTCTACGGGATTGAAGCACAGGAATGAAAAGCGTCCCTTATCCCTCGTCTTCCCGGCGCTTTCAAGAAATATACAGTATCCCTTTAAATCCATTGCCTTCACAAGCGACATGAAATCAAATGAATTGATCCGCAACTCCCTGTACATGGGTACCCGTGTGTACTTACCGCTCCTGATATCCGTGTAATCCATTTTTTCCTCCATGTAATAACACAAAAAAGACCGTGGATTTCCGCGGTCTTCTGATCTGTATTATTATCCGGATAATTAATACGAAAGCAGCCGCGGTTCTGTTCCTGACCCGCACCAGTTCATAAATAAGAATCCGTAAAAAATTTCATTCATAATAAAATTGCCCATGTTTCTACATATAGAAACATGGGCAATAATGTCAACTCATTTATTAAAAAATACAGGCCTTTTTCACTCCTGCCGGATTGTCGGGAAACCGTTTAATTATTTCTTAACAAAAGTTGTTTCCCATACGCAGGGATCACCTGCGGGGATTTTCAAGGGGTTGCACTCCTTACCCCCTTAAAAAAATTATTTATTGCGTAATCATTAGTACTTGAATCCCAACATTCCGGGATGAGTTACTTTTTTTAATTTAAACCGCTGCTATTTTACAGACATTATAACAATGCCTATAATCGCGAATAATCCCGAAAGAACAAGTGAAATCCTGAGCCTGTCTGTTTTACGTTTAAGCCTTGTGAAATTAAAAACCAGCCCTGAAACACTCATGATCAGCTGAATAACAAAAAGCGCAAACATAGCGCTCGAGACAGCCTTTGAAGAGGTAGTCTGCAGCGTAGGTCTGCTCAACTGCATACCCGCTGAAGTCGGATTAGTAATCATAAGAAGGATAACCACTATCCCGATGATCAGCCAGATAACAATTGATATCCACTTGATCATATTGATTATAAAATCAGGTCCCTTTCTGCGATTTTTCATTTATCTCTCCTTTCCCGGCGATGTGATAACAATAAAATACTTATAAAAGATCAATTTGCAATATAAAAAAAAGAGTATGTTCCTTTTTTTATAAGATCCGGGGCACGATAACATACATTCTGATTACATTATACTTTCAATCTGCAGAATATAAAATGTATTTACAAATAGACTACCCCTGATAACCAGATATATGATATGAAAATACCGGGTTTTCTGTGCAGATTCCTGAATCTGCATGATTAATCCCTATCATTAAAAATTTCATGAGGATTAATCATGAACACGGCAGATAAAAAACCTATTGAATTCGTCAGCATTAGAGATGCACAGAATCTCTCAGGACATGACAAAAGTATTCTCGAGACCATTGAACATATCAACCGTAAAATAGCCTCGATTGAAACGCTGTCCGGAACCATTGACTTTCTTTTTGACAATACACAGGGGATTATACCGTGCGACAGGCTGGCAATATCATTCTTTGAAGAGAACGGCAGCAGGCTGCGTATACACCATGTTGCCGCCGCATATAAAAAGCTGTATCTAAAGGACGGCTACAGTGCAGACCTGGGCGGAAGTTCACTCACAAAAGTTTTCAGTTCAGGTGATCCCAGGATTATCAACAACCTCGCAGAATACCTGAAGACCCACCAGGCAAGCGATTCGACACGGCTGCTCCTGCACGAAGGGATTAATTCGAGCATGACATGCCCCGTATCTGTCGAAGGGAGACCGGTAGGCCTGCTCTTCTTCAGCTCAAGGCAGACAGACATTTATACGAAAGATCACCTGGCAATGATCTTAATGATTATCGAGAGGATCGGCCAGGCTGTTGAAAAGACATGGCATATCGAACAGCTCTCTGAAGCGATAAACTCATACATGGAGATGCTGAGCTTCGTCAGCCATGAACTGAAAAGTCCCCTTGATTCGATAATCTCTCTTGGGAACACACTTTCAGGCGGTTACTTCGGGAAAATGGATGAAAAACATAAAGGATACGTTGAGCGCATGGTCATCAAGGCAAAATACCTGCGCGAGATGACATCTGAATACATGACGCTCTCTCAGTTTGAGACTGGAAAAATCAACCTGAATATGAAGAGTGTCCATATTCTGAAAGATATTGTTGCTGAAGCGATTGATATAGTAATGCCGCAGGCAGCCGAAAAGAGAATGAACATCCATGTGCCTCCATCTGAATCTGATACGGAATTCAAATGCGATCCGTCCCTGGTTAAAATTGTCGTAAACAACCTGATGAGCAATGCTGTCAAATACGGGAACATCGATGGAGATGTCACAATAAGCCTTAATGTTACAGATGATAAACTTACACTTGCAGTGCGGAACACGGGTCCGGGATTTCCCGAAGAGGCCAAGCAGAAACTCTTCAGAAAATTTTCACGGATCGACAAGAAGGAGCTCATGGAACGTAAGGGTACTGGTGTCGGCCTTTACAGCAGCTGGAGGATCATACAGCTTCACGGAGGATCGATGAAAGCCGAATCTGTCGAGAACCAGTGGGCGGAGTTTTCATTTACTCTTCCACTGCGTGGAATATGAATAATTCATGAGACAGGCCAACTCTTCGTTAAAAAAAATTATCCGGTTGATCGATTATGAACAATACAGCATTACACAAAGATAACATTGAACTGCATATTTTTTCAGACAGGCGCGGCAAATCCTCAATAAGCACCTTCTCCAATACATATGCATTCACGCTTGACGGCAAGTGGTATCTCATAGACACGTCCTGCGGGAAGAAAAGGTACCGCGAACTCCGTGCATTTACAGCTGAACATCCGTGCAGCATGATCCTTTGCACGCACTACCATAATGACCACATAGCAAATAACGGGCGCACAGGCGGCAGAAGGACCCCGATAATCTATCATTACAATGTACGGAGCAAGGTACACTGGCTCAGAATGAACAGCACAGGCCAGTTGCTTATGATGTACAGGGACCTTGACAGGGATGGATTACTCCGCAGCATCGGATTTTCAGGAAAGGGTTTTATCCGTGCTATAAACAGCTACCGGATTCTGTCGGATTTTATCATGCCCGGACTTATTTTTCTTGTGGCATGGCTGCAGTCACTTAAAATGATCGGAAGAATTTATACAGGCAGAAAACGCATAGCATACCTTGAGCCCGGTGACAAAAATGATTATGACCTTGGCGGATTCACCTGCCCTGCCTGGCAAATTGCAGATGGCCTCTATGCAATAGAAACCCCCGGGCACTCAGACTGCCATGTGGCCTATTACCTGCCCGGCAGCAGCACGCTCTTCTGCGGCGATGCGCTGAATTTCCTTAATCCCAATGATATTCAGTTCGGCAGCATCACCGACGTGCTAACGTCACAGAAGCTGATACTTGAACTGGCACAAAAACTGAATATTGACCGTATATGCATGGGACATTACGAACCTATTACTGGAAATTCCGAAATTCTTGATTATGTTAGTGATATTATCCGGCGCCATGAACATGTATACAGACTTGTTTCAGAGTACCTGCTGAAAAATGGTAATGGGAAGACATTCGGAGAACTTTACAGCGCCATAAAAAATATTGATGATGAAATGATAAAAAAACTCGCAAAAATAACATTCCCCAGGTCAACGCTGGTTTTCCTGGATGTCTATCTGCTGAAAATGATAAAGGAGCTGGGGCTGGAATGCCGTGAAGGTTAACAGATTGAGTGATCAACCGCAGAAAGATGCTGAAAAATCTGAACTTTATTCGGTAACAACCGGGCTGCTCTACCAGAATTATATTCTGAGTTTTACCGGAATCATGCTGACAGCCATTGTAATAGCATATCTGGTTTACAGGGACCAGGGTCCGGAATTTTTAACGTCATCGATGATAAGGCTCTGGCTTCCTGTTACATGCATTCTCCTGTTGCTCAAAATGACCATTTCGGCAATATACATGAAGGCATCTTCAACTTATACATTGAATGAAAAAAAATGGCGATACATTTTTTATTTGCTGGTTTCCATAGCAGGTGCAGCAATCGGCTCTTCAGCATACTATACACGCGTGATTGAAAATCCCGGCATATTTTTAATCCTGGTCATGGTCGTCGGTACCCTCTCATCGGCATCCACGGGCCTTCTTTCGCCCAACCTTAAGGCTGTCACACTTTTTCACCTGTTTATGCTGCTCCCCTACATTGTGCAGTTCATAACTGCGGGCAAGTGGTCAGGCTTAACCATTATACTTGTATGGTGTTATGTACTTTTCACGACATCTAAAATCATTAACCGCACGCTCATACAATCGCTGATGTTGAAAATCGAAAATGACCGCATTATAAACCGGCTTAAACAATCCGAGGAAAAGTTTTCCAAATCTTTTCATTCCGGAGCGGCACCCATGGCACTCCTCAGGTTCAGGGACGCGATGTTCATTGACGCCAATGACGCATTCCTTACTCTCCTTAAATATTCGCGTGAAGAGGTAATCAACAAGACACCTTATGACCTTGAACTTTATGACAATCCTGCTGCAATCGTTGGACTTGTAATGGAAACCAACGCAAAGGGATTTATTCACAACAGGGAAATTACCCTTCTTACCAGCGACGGTAAAGCGAAGCACTGTATTCTTACTATTGAAAGCTTCCCCCTTGACAAATCGATGACCGCGCTGTGCATGCTTCTGGACTTCAGCGAAAGACTGGAATACCAGAAACAGCTCCAGGTTGAAAGGGACAGGTACGAAAACGCCGCCAATGTCAAAGCAAGGTTCCTTGCTACAATGAGTCACGAGATAAGGACTCCCATGAACTCAATCATAGGCATGACAAATTTAGCGTTGATATCCGATGACAGTAACGAGAGGATCGACTACCTTGGAGTAGTAAAGGAATCAGCCGAATACCTCCTTGTACTGCTAAATGACATACTGGATATTTCCTCATTAGAAGCAGGAAAGATCAGGCTCGACATGATCGATTCAGACCTGCACAAAATCGTGGACATCTCATGCAGGACAATGGAGATGTTTGCAAAGAACAGGAAACTGCATTTCACATGGAGTATCGATGAGAACCTGCCTCAATACATCAAGGCCGCGCCCGAAAGGCTGCGACAGGTACTAATCAACCTTATCAGCAACGCAATCAAGTTTACTCCCGACGGCAGCATCAATCTTCATATCAGGATATGGCGTGATGGACATTACAGCATACAGCCGGGGCAGGATGATTACATAGAGTTCGCGGTAACCGATACCGGAATAGGCATACCTGAAACAAAAATCGAAAAAATATTCGACAGCTTTACGCAGGCTGATGAAAGCACGTTCAGGAGATATGGAGGTACGGGCCTGGGACTTACCATATCCCAAAACCTGATTACAATGATGGACGGGGATATCCGTGTAGATAGTGTACTCGGCAAAGGAAGTACATTCAGGTTCATAATACCACTGGTAAAAGGCAACAGACCGGTCGAGGATACCAGCTACCTGGCACCTGAAAAAAGCTCCGGATCAAAAAGAATCCTCATCGCAGAGGACAATATAATGAACCAGAAGCTGATCTCCGCCTACATGAAAAAAACCGGGCACGAATACATCCTGGTTGAAAACGGAGCTGACGCCATAGACATTCTGAAAAAAGAAAAATTCGATGCGGTATTGATGGACCTGGAGATGCCGGTAATGGACGGCCGGGACTCTCTTTTAAGAATAAGGTCCGGGGAAGCCGGTGAATCAAACAGAAACATACCGGTATTTGCAATGAGTGCCCACGTCATGACCGACATAATTGATTCATGCATCAGGGAGGGATTCAACGGGTATATTACCAAGCCGATTGACCTGAAAAAACTGAGGGGAATCATCGAATAATTTATACCGGCAGAAACCAGATGTAACAATATATCAATATCCATCACAGAAAAGCATTCGTAAACCTGATTGTAAGTAAACTCCTTGACTTCGAGATGCATGAATTTATTAATGTTTTCATAAAATCTTTACAAGCAAACAGAAATTCTTTTTATAGTCAAATACAACACTTTGATCAGGATATTGATGCTATAACCGGCACCAATTAAAAATAACCGCCTGCTTGACGGATCACTGCACAGGCCTGTTGCTAAAACCGAATGTTTAACACGGATAAAACTTATTATTGTCAGGAAAAGTATTAAAATGGATATATATACACTTATTAATAATCTCAGCGGTATGGATCATGCATCATTGATTTACTTTATCCTGCTGGGAATACTTCTTTTATGCGGTTTCGGACTCCCTGTTCCTGAAGATATAATACTGATATCAGGGGGTTACTTGTCACACCTGCATATTCTCGATATAAGGATATTCCTGCCCCTTGCGATGTTCGGAGTGCTGGCAGGCGATGCAACAATGTTTATGCTGGGAAGGAAACTGGGTTATCCATTTCTTAAAAAAAAATTCGCGCGGAGATTTATAAGCACACAGAATCTCAGCAGGGCGGAAGATGCTTTTGAAAAATACGGCGACAGGATCTTCTTTGCCGCAAGGTTTCTCCCGGGACTGAGGACTCCTATTTACTTCACCGGCGGAGCACTTAATGCGAAATTTTATAAATTCTTTATGTTCGATTTTTTTGCAGCGATCATAAGCGTTCCATTGTGGATATTCGGAGCCTATTATGGCGGGGAATACCTGGAGCGGGTAATCCATGTGGGTAAAAATGTTCAGTTCGGGATTATTGCCTTCATTCTGGCACTCGTACTGATAACTCTGGGCTGGAGATTCTATAAAAACAGGAACGGCCGTAAAACCGTATCTGAATAACCTGTTTTATTTAAACCTGGATTCCTTAACCTTGAATCCGAAATCGAGCAGTTCTGTCACCATGTCTCCATCATCTGTAGTACTTTTAACCATACCGTTTACAGGAACAGAGGTGTGATACCAGCTGGTTGACCGGTATGTTTTCCCCAGGAATGAGGCTTCACCCTTAATCATTTTTGTAGCGTTAAAAACTCCTGCGGGGACTTTAATTGGACCACCATTCTGTATACCTGAAACATTTACCTGCAGAGATACAATAGTTTTCTTGTATGCTGCTTTCATCATTGTTAACATAGGACCTTCGATTTTCTGAATTTCACCGTTTCCATCGCGAGTCTTCATCCATATTATTTCAACTGCATCCATATTTCCGGTCCTGGCCGCAGTCTCCATCCCGGACATGCATATCTGCATCGCACTTTCAGAAGATCCCGTAAGCGTGTAGAATTCAAAAATCCAGGCCCTCCCCTGTTTTCCGGTTATGGCAATACTGCTGATGGTTCTATCGCCATCGTCATCAGTGGTTCCAGTAACCACGTATTGTCCCACTGCATATGGCATCGGTTGTGAAAAATTTTTCGAAGCTCCGTAAGCCCTGCCGGCCTTTACGGAGTATAAAGAATTTATCTTTGCAACAAGACGCTTGTCAGCAGACGCCCCGCATGAAAAAAGTATCGGGATAGCAAGCATGAGAAATGCAACATGTTTCATTATAATCCTCCGTTAAACCGTTGAAACAGCAGGGCAGATGCTATTAATTAAATTCACAATCTTATATGACATAAAGTAACGTTCATGTCAAGGAAAATACTCCCTGCAAATAATTGATATTTACAGCCCGATTATATTGTTATCTTCTTATATTTAATCTACTATTTAATGAATGTTCTCCCGGCAATGCGTGGGGAAAATTTGTTTAAATCCGGTTATAAAAGGGAAAAATTATAAACCATGACATTCCTGAACTTTTAGGTGATAATAACATATAAAAATTTTTCTTTCAATTATTGTCTGGAGTTTAAATTAATAATTGACTCATTAATAACGCAAATATACAATCCAGTATTCATTAAAATAAGGAATTCAGCATGCTGCAGACCAAAACAACAGACATCTCAGAGCAGATTATAAACGGAGAACCTGTTAAGCTGGCTTTCCATTATAATTCAAAAGAAATAAATAAATTCCTTAACTCCATTTTTGTAAAAGTGCTGTCCAAAAATGATCAGGACTATTTACAGGGAATGGTTGAAACAATACTTCGAGAGATGATCATAAATGCAGTGAAGGCAAATTCGAAGCGGGTCTTTTTCAAACAAAGAAGTCTTGATATCCATGATGAAAAGGACTACAACACAGGGATGGAGGAATTCAAGACATTCCTGGTTAGTGAAAACGAAAAACTTGCCGACGAATTAAAAGAGTATGGATACAAAGTCGAAATCTGCCTGAAAAAGGGCAGTGACGGTTTTAGAATAATGGTACGCAACAACTCGCCGCTGCTCCCTTTTGAGGACCAGCGCATCAAGGAGAGGATTGATAAGGCGCGAAGCTACAATGACTTCGGCGAGATCTATATGGATATTGCAGATGACTCCGAGGGTGAAGGACTCGGCATCCCTCTTACAGTGCTTTTCCTGAAAAATTCCGGTATAGGCGACGAGTCTTTCAACATAAGGACTGACGGACGAATCACTCAATCGGAGTTTGTTATTCCCAACACGATGCATCCGTCCGAGATAATTACAGAAATTAAAACCAGGATATCGCTGGACATTGATGACCTGCCCACATTCCCCGAAAACATTTTACGTCTCCAGCAGCTATGCAGGAACAAAGAGGTGACGATCGAGCAACTTGCGATGGGTATATCAACAGACCCGGCGCTTACCGCTTCAATATTAAAACTTGCGAATTCAGCCGGATTCATAACTTCAAGAAAAATAAACAACCTCAAAGATGCAATAAAAATCATCGGCCTCAAGAACCTCAACTCGATGCTCGTTGCAACTGCAGCACGGCATATACTTGATACCAGGTTCGCATCCTTTAAAGAAATATGGAACCACTGCAACAAGGCCGCTTTATATGCAAGGCTCATTGCATATAGACTCAATATGACTGCTATCTCGGAGATGGCATACCTTGCAAGCCTGCTCCATGATCTTGGAAAAATAATCCTGCTTTCTGCGAATACAGAGCTTACCACAAAAATCGAAACAGTAGCAATTAAAAAGCAGATGAGACGCTCCACGGTTCTCGAAGAGATGACTATGGGGATAAGCCATTCATCAATAGGCCGGATAATAGCTGAAAAATGGAACTTCCCGCCATACCTGGTCGAAGCAATTGCCTTTCATCACTCCCCGATGAATGCGAGGCATGAATTCAGGGACATTGTGTCGATCACCTATCTCGCCAACGCGCTTTGCCTGATCGAAGACAACAAGTTCGACTACTTATACATGGAGGACGAGGTTATACAGCGCTTCGGTCTTACAGACAGGGGTAAATTCGACCTGTTTCATAATGAACTGATTCAAAAAGCAGCAGATACAGGTGCAAACTGACCTGTCTCTGTTAATTAATTTCTTGACCTTTTCCGGAAAAGTGCAAAGACTGCTTAAACTGTTAACAGATATCGCCGGAGGATATATTAATGGAACATATTCAGATTTCGAAGCTTGTTGATCATACTAATCCCCGGGCGATACTCTCAGAAACAAAAAAAATATTCCTGGAATCCTATCCTGAAAAGGAATTCACACGCATAGAAAACGCTTTTGAAAATATCCTTCTGCTGTTTAACGGTAAATATAAAGACTACATGGCCTGCAATACTGAATATCATGACCTTACCCACACGCTGGACGCGCTGCTCGCCTGTGCCCGTCTCATGGATGGACGCAACCTTTCAGGTGAACCTTTTTCAGTTCAGCTTGCCACGGAACTGCTGCTATCAACCCTGCTTCATGATACAGGCTATATTCAGAAAAATGATGACATAAACGGAACAGGGGCTAAATATACAGCAAGCCATGTTGAACGCAGTATCGAATTTGTAAAATTTAACATGGATGATTTTGGAATTGAACCATCCGCGGTTGATTCCGTGGGCATACTCATTGCGTGTACCGGGCTCCGCAACAGGTGGGAGGACTTTACTTTTTACGACTCGAGCCAGATGATTGCAGGTACCATTCTCGCCACAGCGGACCTCCTCGGCCAGATGTCAGACAGGGCATACCTTGAGAAACTGCTCTTTCTCTACTACGAATTCAGGGAAGCCGGTATCGAGGGGTACAATACTGAGTTTGACATATTGCGCAAGACGCTTGATTTTTACGAACTGACCCAGACAAGGCTCGAGACAACGCTGAAGGGTTCTTATCTATACGCGGCAGTACACTTTGCAGTACGGAAGGAAATCAACTACAACCTGTACATGGAAGCGATCGAGCATCACATGAATTACCTGAAGAGGATACTTTCAGATCAATCAACCAATTTCAGGCAGAAGCTTAAAAGGCTGGATATAGAGTCTGCCGAAGCGAGATACAAGAGCAGGTGCTGACTCCCGTTCAGGGTACAGCATTGATGCGCAGGCCCTACTGCCTGATCCTGGTCTCTATAAAATTTTTAATTCCCGGAATAAAATCTTCAATCATTTTAGTGAGTTTGGCATCTGTTTTCATCCTTGAAGTTGCACATCCCGAAAAATAGAACTTTATCTTGGGTTCAGTACCTGAAGGACGGACAGTCACTGTTGAACCGTCATCAAGCATGAATTTGAGCACATTGGATTTCGGCAGTACTGCACCACCCGCAGGGGAGTCATATACAGTATCATTCTTATAATCAATAGTTCCGGTCACGCTGAGTCCGCCAATCTCAATAGGGGGTTTATCCCTTAACCGCTTCATTACCTCTGCGATTATTTCGCCGCCTTTAAGACCCTCTGCATCAATCGAGACATTCCTGTCGTCATAATATCCGTACTTCCGGAAAATCGATTCAAGGTAATCAGTGATCGTTATGCCGCGGTTTTTAAGCCAGGCGCAGCATTCACCGATCATTACAGTTGCGGCAACCGCATCCTTGTCCCTGGCATATGTCCCCGACAGGTAGCCGTAGCTCTCCTCGCCGCCGAAGACATAGGAATACTTATTATTATCTTCAAAGCTGCGTATCTTTTCGCCGATATACTTAAAGCCCGTGAGGACATTAAATACTTTCATCGAGAAGGATTCCGCGATCCTGTCCTGGAGGTCTGTGGTTACCACGGTCTTCACAACTGCACCGTTTGCAGGCAGAATCTTCTTTTCCTCCCTCCTCGAGAGTATATAATGTTCAAGGATTGAGCCTATGTGGTTTCCCGAAAGAACTGTAAATTGATTTTCCGAATTGCGCACTGCAATACCCATCCTGTCAGCGTCCGGGTCTGTGGCGATTACAATGTCAGCGTTTTTTTCAACGGCATACCTGATGGCCATGTCAAGGGCGTCCCGCTCCTCGGGATTGGGTTTCCTCACTGTTGAGAAAGAGGAATCAGGTTTCATCTGTTCCTCTACGTAAATAATGTCTGTGAATCCCAGTCTTGAAAGGACTTCGGGTATAATCTCGCCGCCGGTCCCGTGAAGCGGGGTGTACACGATTTTAATCCCACTCTTCTTTATCTCTTCGGGACATATTGAAAGTTTAAGTATCTGATCAATATATGGCTCATCAATGGAATCCGATATCCACTCGATCATGCCCTTGTTTTCAAGCGCGTTAAAATCATCGCGTTTCACCTGGGTAAAGGATTCGACCTTGCGGACCTCACGGATAATGTTTTCATCCTGAGGAGGAACGATCTGCCCGCCGTCCTTCCAGTATACCTTGTAGCCGTTGTATTCCTTTGGATTGTGGCTCGCGGTAACAACAATACCGGTCACGCATCCGAGAGTCCGTACCGCATAACTAAGTTCAGGGGTAGGCCTCATATCACTGAATATGTAGGTCTTAATCCCGTTTGACGCGAGTACCTTTGCAGCTTCCATCGCAAACTCGCGTGAATAACGCCTTGAATCAAAGGCTATTGCGGCAGACGGATCGCTCTCCCCTGACTTAAGCACGTAATTGGCAAGTCCCTGGGTTGCCCTGGCAACAACATATGTGTTCATCCCGTTAGTGCCGTTGCGGATTATCCCCCGCAGGCCGCCGGTTCCGAATTCAAGTTCTATTGCGAAGCGTTCATTAAGTTCGTCCTCATTTCCTGATTCTATAAGTTTTTTAATCTCATCAATGCATTCATCGCTGTATGGTTTTGCAGTCCATTCAGCTATCCGTTTTTTTACAGTATCAGATAGTGGCATCAGGAGACCCCCGCCATTTTATTCTTCAGGTAGTGAATAAAATCTATTTCCCCTGGATCCTTTTCATTAATTACAGCAAGGTAATAAGATACCCAATCGCAGAAATAGATACATTCAAGAAGCCTTGTTTTGAAACTGCCGCTTTTACCCTCAATTTTTAATATATCTATTTTATGTTCTTTTAGCAAATTATTTATTATTTCAAATCTTGCGGAAACACGCCTGTTCATCGAAGCCTCGACAATATTTACCACACAGTACCGGTCTTTTCCATCTCCGGCAGTTTCCCAGCCGACGATTTCGTTGTGGTTCATTTCAGGGTATTCCGCTATCCATGCATGCATCTTGCTGTTCTCGTTAAGCTGCCCCTTGAACCTGCGCCCAACTGAATCATTAAGCCCTGAAGCAGTGTAAATTACAGGGATCATTCCCTGTATTTTCCCTGCCATTTCAAGTGCTGTGTTTGATGAAGATGAAAGCTCACTACCCATTGATTTCAGCATTCCAATAATTTCAAGAGCGGAATCTTCCTGTACGGGCACAAGCTCCAGTCCCTGGAAAAGCCGCAGCAGGGTAAAGAATGAATTATACAGCGCGTACCTGGGCTGGAATCCCTCCTGGAGTTTTACACAGAGCAGATTATTACGCGCTGCAAAATCCGCAAGCTGACCGCCTGTTGTGATGCATATTATGGTGCATTTTTTTGCAAGAGCATCGTTCACAGCAGAGTTGGTCTCCTCTGTGTTCCCCGAGTATGACGATGCTATAACAAGGGTGTTTTCATCTGCGAACCGGGGCATACTGTAAGTCCTGTTTATGCTAAGGCTTACCATGAGTTCATCCCTGAGAAAATTCGCAAGCAGGTCGCCGCTGATTGCTGAACCGCCCAGTCCCGTGATAATAATATTACGTATGCGGCTTGTATCAATTCCGGAAGTATCGATTTTTTTCCACGCTGATTCTGCCTGTTTCCATGAATCCTTCAAGACATTAAAAAGCATCTTGTTATCATACAATTCTATTCTGCTCTTCATTCCGCACCCCGGGTATGATCCATTATTCTGTTAATTATACAGATAATTAACAAATCCCCGTTTTAATAAATTGCGGGGATCTGACCTGTTCTTTGATGTACTGATACAGAATTTAAAATTACGGGTTTATTGCAAGTTATTTTTACAGCCCCTGCCTACACTGTTTATGCAGTTTTTATCAATACTCCTCGTCTGACCAGCCCACATCCCTGAGGAAATCATCGTAGCCGCCGTCGTAGACCCGGACAGTGTTCTTGTCAAAAACAATCAGCTTCGTGGCAACGGCACGCAGGTGCATCTCGTTGTGCGTAACCATGATTACAGAACCGTCAAAATCATCGATTGCCTCGATCAGTGAATCGCACGACTGCATGTCAAGGTGGTTTGTGGGCTCATCGAGTAGTATCAGGTGACAGGGCGTCACAAGGATCTTAGCCAGCACCACCCTGCTCTTCTCACCGCCGGAAAGTACCTTAATCTTTTTGAGCGCATTATCCCCGGGGAACATAAGGCCGCCCGCGATACTGCGTGCCTTGAAATCATTGCACGCAGGGTCAGCACACCTGATCTCCTCAATTATGGTTTTACTGTCAGTGAGGTTGAACCTGTTGGTCTGGCCAAAGTATCCCTGCTGCAGTACCGGATGTTTTGTAACACTCCCGTTTAGGGGACTGAGTTCACCGGCAAGAAGTTTCAGAAGCGTCGACTTACCCTGGCCGTTTTTACCGATTATGCATATACGGTCGCGCTTTCCCACTGCCAGTGAAAAATTTTCCATGAGAAACGGTTCCTTCCCGTTATACGAGAATGATATATCTTTCGCTGCCATCATCTGCTGTGCGGCAAAGGGCGCGTTGTTAAAGTATAGTTCCAGGTCTTCGATAGCATCAAGCGCTTTCATCTCGCCCTGTTTTTCAAGCTTCTTGACCCGCGACTGTGTACGGCTTGCGAAGCTGGCGCGCGCCTTGAACCTTGCTATAAATATCTCCTCCTGCCTGCGCTTCTTTTCCTCGTTCAGGCGGGTCTTCTCGTAAATCTCCTCCTCCTGGTTAATCATGGTGTAGAGCTTCTCGGTATCACCCTGTATCTTGCGCGCTTTTGTGCGGTGTATAGCGGCAACATGCGTGGCAACGCTGTCCATGAAACTCCGGTCATGGGTAATGAGCATGCATTCGCCCTCCCACCCCTTCAGGAACTCCTCGAGCCACCTGATCGCGACGATGTCAAGGTAGTTGTTCGGTTCATCGAGCATGAGCATGTCAGGTACAGATACCAGGAGCTTGGCAAGATTCATACGGATCTGGAATCCTCCTGAAAATTCCTGCGGGTTCCTCTCCATGTCAGCCTCGGAAAATCCAAGTCCCGAAAGGACCTTTTCAACGCGCCAAGTTTCATACTCCTCGCCCGGCTGGAGTCCCAGGCTGCACTCCTCGAGCACTGTGTCTTTAGTAAAATGCAGGTGCTGTTCCAGGTGACCTATACGGTAATTTTTAGGAATACTGATAGTCCCGGAATCGGGCTCTACGTGACCCGCAACCATCTGGAAGAGCGTTGATTTCCCATGACCGTTACGTCCCACGAGCCCTACACGCTCACCGCGGTTTACACTAAGGCTTAAATCCTCAAAGAGTACCTGGCCGCCGTAAGACTTGTTAATGCTATTAATATTTATCATCTTCCTGATCCTTTTCCGGGCAATATAAGAATATCCACAATGAATGCGAACCGGACAAAAATTATTTCCATGCCGGAAAAGGTCAAGCCTTTATACACCAGTTGAACAAAAAGCATACCTGCATATTCAAAAATAAATTGACATCCCTCCGGAATTGGCATTCATTAAATACTGTCTGGAACCTGGACACTGGTTATGCGTGAATTTTCTACGTGCCGCAGATTAAATGCTGCAAGATACTCCCGGGGAGATTTCATGAAATACACACTGCACGGCATTTTTTTACTATTGCTGCTGATACAATCTCCCCTGGCAGCTGCATACCCCGCAGGTAACGTAACGCTCGATGACGCCCTGGCAACTAAAAACATCAGCAGTTCACTGGAGTATATAGAAGATATAAATCACTCACTGACCATTGCAGATGTAACCGGAAAAAATTCCCCGACATGGCGTAAAAACGTCAAACAGCATGTGAATTTCGGTTACACATCATCGGCTTACTGGTTCCGCTTTACCACTGAGAACATCACGGGTAAAAAATTATCGTGGCTTCTTGAAATTGATTTTCCACCGATAGATCAGATAGAATTATATTATCCCGATGGCCAGGGACGGTACATAGTTAAAAAAACAGGGGACTCGCTTCCATTTGCATCAAGAGATATTAAATACATCAATTACCTTTTCAACATCAGCCAGAATCCCGGGAGTATGACCTGCTATGTAAAAATCATCTCGGTTGATTCTATTGTTTTCAATCTCAACATACTTGGTTATAGTGCTTTTCTTGACCGGTTCCACAACGAGATGCCGCTCTACTGGATTTTCTTCGGACTGATGATAATCATGATTCTTTATAACCTTGGATATTTTATCATCACAAGGAAGCAAGGTTATCTCTACCTTGCATGTTTTATAATAGTTTATTCCATACTTGAATTCAACCTGAAGGGTTTCGCATCACTGTACCTGTGGCCTGATGCTGTCCTGTGGAACAGCCGCGCCAACCCGTTCATGGCATCCCTTGTGATTTTCTGGATTACACTTTTTCTGTACGATTTCAATGGAATAAAAATGCCCTGGCTCAAACAGAATCCCGAAAGACATAAAATTTTTATCCGGCTGCCGCTACTCGCGATGCTTGCAGCACTTCTGCTTGCAGTTGTATCGCTGTTTATAAATGTAAAGCAGAGTCTTATGCTTGTTTATGCCCTTGCCTTCTGTAATATTACCGGTGCATCTCTTAGCGGCATATATGCGGCATATTTCAGAAAACCGGGGTCACACCAGGCCCATATGTCAAACATTGCTTTCTCTATTTTCGGGATAATGGCTCTGGTCGCAATACTCTCCATGGCGGGCATACTTCCGGCGAACCGCCTGAGCCGCTGGGCTCTCGAGATCGGGATCTCCTTTGCAGTTGTGTTTCTTTCTTTCGGGATGGCTGATAAACTCAGGTTCAAAAAAAACAAAATCAGGGCTGCGGAACGGAGATACAGCCACCTTGTCGAGAATACAAGTGAAATCATCTTTACACTCGATGAAAATAACCTGATACTCAACATAAATTCAGCCGTTAAAATGCACCTGGGATTCAAACCCGAAGAACTTTCAGGTATGAATATCCTGGACCTGGTACAGGAGACATGGAATAATAAACCCGGAATTGCCCGGCAGATGGTACTTGAATACATTTCGGATCTAAAAAACAGTGATAAACGCAGTGTCCAGTTCCGCACGACCCTTATAAATAAATTCAGCCATGAGCCCCAGGAACTCACTATGACCTTTGAATACACTGCAGACAAGAACACGGGATACACCCTTCTTGGTAAAGCCTCACCGGTAATTGACGACGTACTTTCAGATTTCCTTGAAACAGAGCAGTATTCATACAACCTGAATAATTATTTCACGAACGCGGAAATGATGAGCCAGCGGCTGGTTCGCAACCTGAACCACTTTACTACTTCTGCTGTAATAATGCAAATCCGCGTGGCCCTCCGCGAAGCGATAATAAATTCAATTGAACACGGGAACCTGAACCTGACGTTCGCTGAAAAAACCGGGCTACCCGACGGTGAAAGTTATTTCAATCTTATAAAAGAGAGGCAGATGGACCCGGCACTGACAGAAAAAAAAGTATCAATAAATTATTCTCTTAACCGGGAGCGGGTTATCTATGAAATCTCAGATGAAGGTGAAGGATTCGACTACCGCTCCATGCTGGACAGGAACCCGGTCAGCCCGGAGAACCTTATGCTCGGTCATGGACGCGGACTGCTGATGATAACATCGGCATTTGACCATGTCGAGTTCAATGAAAAGGGAAACCGCATAGTACTGGTTAAACATTTCGCCCAGGCTATGTAACTCCTTATCATAATTTTTGAGGATCAGGAATTACATCCACAACTTATAGCAATTCCGTTAAAACGCACTGTAACAGGCTACTTCTTTTTATTTTTCAGTTCACCCACCACAGATCTGAATTCATCCATGAGGATGCTTCGCTTCGACGAATCGCCGAATTCATCAACCGTATTCCACTTCATAAGCTCCGCAGGCTCATTACAAGTGGGGCATGTGACTGATGCAGCAACTTCTCTCTTAAACTTGTGGCCTTTGCTGCACCTGTAAGTTTTCTCCATAAAATCCCCCTTTTAATAATGTCATTTGCCGGATTTTTTAATTTCCTCATCTTCAAATAGAAGTGTAGTTCCCGTAATATCATTGTGCTTATACCGGACCGTCTTTGCAGGTCCGGAAACTGCCTCTGCTTTAATCCTGCCGCTCGAATTAACCGGGGAAGCTGCCGGGTTGTTTCCTGTATTCATATAGCCGGCTGCAAACTGCTCAGCTGTGAGTATTTTAAACATTTTATCGAATGTTGCCATCCTGAATAGCTGGCGTATATTTTCATTCATGCTGACAAGCAGAAACTCACCCCCGGTTTCGGCGAAGGACCTTGACAGCCTTACGAGCCTGCTGATACCGAATGAATCAATATACCTGATTTTTTTAAGGTCTACTGCCATTACACCGTACTCCGGGCTGATATATTTTTCGAAAGCACGGTCAAAGTCTCTTGAAGTTGATGGTGATATCTCGCCCAGTATTGTGAAAACTACAAGTTTTCCCGTCACTTCGGAATCAATTGTTAACATTGCTTTTCCCTCAGCCCAGTTTAAAGTGTTGTTTCTTTAATATTTCTTTTTTTATATAATTTGAATTTACATCACATCAGGGTGAACTGCAAGGAAAAAATTTAATTTATGCACCTAACCTCTTGCTTAATAAAACTTTTTAGCCGACTTTAGATGAGGAACAGGTGTTGCAAAAGTTATGCCTGCAGTTACCAGGGGCTCTGACCCTTCAGATAACTTTGCCCTGTTCAATTCCTGCAGTTTTCTGAATTTTCTAGAATTTTTAAAATATAACGGATTCTACACTAAAAATCTTGACGCTTCATACCAGTTCTCTGTATTGTCGTTGTATGAAAAGAATGAATCTCATTCGCGTCGAAGTGATTATAACTGCAGCAGCGGCTGCGGCACATAATTTTATTCCCTGCGGGTAGATTTCCACATATATTCAGACAAAGTGAAACCGGAGCCCGCTAAAAAAAAGCGGGCTTTTCTGTTTTTAGGACTTGAATGATGTATAGGGGTCAGCGCCTTTTTCTTTTTCGAATTAAAATGACATACAGATGCAAATTGTTAACTAATGCATGTTAAAACCTGTTAAGGTTTCATTAATAAAAATTAAACACCAGGAGTCAGTCATGAAGAACACGTTAATAATCAAAACAGCGGCAGCAGCACCGGTTTCAGCGGGAGTAGTATTTTCTGCAGGATTCAGACAACGGAGGTATTACTGTTATGATCGATTATTATAAACCTATCTATTCAGCCTCATCGCTGAACATGAAGTCCTCTGTAATCAGAGACATGTTCAGACTTACCTCCGATCCCGAAATGATCAGTTTCGCAGGAGGACTTCCCGGCGCTGAAGCGTTCCCGGTTAATGAACTCCAGGAGATCATCAACAAGGCAATATTAAGGAACGGTTCATCAGTATTCCAGTACGGCACAACAGAAGGTTATTCCCCTCTACGGGAATCGATCTCTCAACTAATGGATAATGTATACGGACTGTCGACTAATCCGGAAAATGTCCTGGTAACGAGCGGATCTCAGCAGGCACTATACCTCCTGTGCAAGATACTTGTTAATCCAGGTGATGTGGTAATAACCGAAAATCCCACGTACGTAGGCGCCCTGAGCACTTTCCGATCATTTATGGCTGATATACATGCTGTCGATATGAATGAACAGGGGATGGATACTCCCGCGCTTGAACAAAGGATCGGGGAACTGGTCCGCAGCGGAAAAAAACCGCGACTTATTTATACAATCCCATCTATACACAATCCAACAGGCTTGACAATGGGGATTATCCAGCGTCACATGCTTTATGATCTTGCATCAAAATATGACCTGCTTATAGTAGAGGATGATCCTTATGGAATGATCCGTTATGACGGCCTCAAAATTCCGCCTGTAAAAAAACTCGATATTGAAGGCCGTGTGGTTTATCTCGGGTCGTTCTCAAAAACGGTCTCTCCCGGTCTGCGGACCGGATGGATTGCGGGCCAGAAGGATATTATTCGGAGGTGCGTCATTGCCAAACAGGGAGAGGATACATGTTCCGGAACTCTTTCACAGTTTATTATTAATGATTTCATTACTGACGGCAGCATATATAGCCAGATTGAACGTGTTAAAAAAATATACAGTAAAAAACGCGACCTCATGAAAGACTGTATCGATAAAATGATTCCATCGGCATCGTATACTCTTCCACAGGGAGGATTGTTTCTGTGGGTAACACTTGGCGGGATTACTGACACATCACTTCTGCTCAAAAAATCCCTTGATAAAAAAGTTGCCTTTGTACCGGGTGAGGCATTCTATCCCGGGTACGGGGGTCAGAGCAGCTTAAGGCTTAACTTCAGTTACCCTGACTGTAATGAAATAGAAGCGGGGATTAAACGTATTGCTGTTGTTATAAATGAAGCGAACGATCACTGAAGGTTTACGGAGGGTAATTTTTGAATATATGTATGGATGAAATAGCATTTGTTAAAAAAAGCAGTGATGCTCTGACCCGGAGCCCTATTGTATTCACCAATACCATAGGGCTCTGACCCTAAATACTAAACTGGCTGTATCAGATAGCAACCGCTTCTTTAAAGGACGAATGCCAGTACAACTCAACATCAGTGAATTCCCCGTTTATGCCCAGCTCAAGGAAGTAGTCCATTAGTACTTTAAGGTGAAGTATTTCTTTATCCTCTTCAGTGCAAAGAGCCTGGTCTTTAGCAGCAATCCAGCTGTATGAGTTATCAACCCAGTTAAAAAATTCCAGCCCTTTATCCTTAAATATTTTATAGCTTGAAATCATGTCGAACTTAACAGCTTCATATGCCTTAAAGAATTCATCGTCCGAAGCGGTCCTGAGTGTTGTCGCAAGTTCAGCCTGAAAAAAATCCCCCCAGCTTACAACATGGGGCAGCACTCCGTATTTTTCATATATCTTTTCAAGATCCTCATCGTTCAGATAATTCCTGGATGAAATCCTGTTTATAAAATTCCTTAAAAAAATCAGGTGGATAAGTCTTTCTGAAGAAATGCCATTTTCATTGATCACTGGCAGTACGGCTTCTGTAATAAGTTCACGCATTGAATTACTCCTGCTGATGTATAAATTTCTTCTATTATTATTAATATTCGGCAATAGTTTATGATCCGTGAGATATTTTTGGAGTTAAGTGAAATGAAACTGTAATTTAGCAGGGGATTTAGCGGGTCAGAGCTGTTTCGCTTCAATCAAATGGGAATTTTTACCGGTTAAATTAAGCGGGTAATTCCCCCATTAAAATGCGATTTAATTCAGTATTTTTTGTGAATCTTTCCTGTCTGGCCTGCTTCAGTTTTTCTTTTCTCTCGGCCAGTATAGCCGGACCTCTGCCATGAAAAACATCAACCGGTTTTAAATAACCAATACCAGCATGATACCTGTTGTTATTGTATTCATCAACAAATTTTTTAATGACTTTTAATCCTTCACCATAATATGATGGACTATTAGGCCGTAATGCTTCAGTTCTGACAAGGCCGACAAAACGTTCAGCCTTGCCGTTTGTCTCCGGATGCTTCCGGCGTGTCGGAACATCAATACAATTATTTTCAGACAATATGCACTTGAAGTCATGACTGATAAACTGAGATCCGTTATCATGAATCACCATCGGTCTGGCTTCCGGATACTTATCTATGGTTCTCTGAGTAAACAACTCAACAGATAAACCGGTCATATCGGTCATCAACTCCCAATGCAGAAGGAACCTGGAAAAACCATCAAGCATGAATATCAGATAGTAATGAACACCACTCATTGTGACATATGCAATATCCGTATGCCAGTGATGATGCACATAAAGCGGTTTCTTCTCGTATTCCTTCTGCGCTCCATCATTTTCTTTGAAAGCCTTTCCGAGCAGCTTAAACATGCTTAAAATACGGTATACGGACGATTCCGTGAGAATTACTATACCCTCATCAATCATCTTCCATGTCAATTTGCGATATCCCATATTTCTGATTTCTTCTGAACTTTTACGAAATTCAACAATTCTCTGAACCTCTTCATCAAGAATATGAAACGGGTGAACAAGGCATGGACGAACCGGTTTCTCCTGCCTCCATCGGCTGAGCTGACTGGAGCTGACACAGAATAAGTGCATGACTTCAGCACGCTTCCAGCCTGTCCATTGTATTACACGTTCAATCGCTTCCATGATCTTCTTCTGAATAAGTTCCGGGTAATGCCGACCTGGTGCTATTCCATATTCTTTTTTTTTAAGGTAATATTCTCAGAGACAACCTCAGCTATTACATCCTTCATTCTCTGGATTTCAGACCCCATACTTTCTTTCTCACGATCCTCAGCAGCCTTTGTCCGCCCTTGAGATTTTTCCTTAAAACCACTTAAAGCGGCTTCAAAAAATTCACCCTGCCAGCGATAGAACAAATTTGGATGTATGCCATACTCTTCGCTTATCTCGGTAACTGTCTTTGCTTTGCTGAGAACCTGCTTGACGATATTAAACTTTTCTTCAGGACTAAAGTGTCTTCTTTTCTTCTTGATCATTTGATCCTCCATTATATTTTTCGGAGGATTTACTCACTTATTTTTACCTTATTTTTTCCCGTTTTCATTGAAGCGGAACAAGAGCATATACGTAAAACTGATAATTACTGTCACAATTATAATACTAATTAAACAAATAAGAGGTTAAATCAGGATCTTAAGAGATAAAAAACTTGCATAACTCATAGGGAACCGGTTTTGAAGGCATATAATAACCGATTTTTTCATCTTTATCTCCATGATAATCACTGCCGCCCGAAACATGAAGCCCGTACTTTCCGGCAAGTCTGAGGATCTCTTCAATATCCCTGTTTGTGTGCATAGATGAGAATGCCTCGATTCCTGAAATTCCCTGTTCAACAAATCCTTTCAAAATAGACTCAAATTCATCGTAGTTTTTAAAGCCCAGGGATACGGGATGAGCAATGATGCTCTGACCCCTGGCCCCCTTGACAAGTTCCATAGCTTCGGCAAATGATATCTTTTCCTTCCTTATGTAACCAGGTTTTCCTCTAACAAGGAATCTCTTAAAAACATCATTAATCGTCGGTGCATAGCCATGTTTTACAAGGACCCTCGCTACATGAGGCCGCCCCATAGTGCCACCCTGGCTCTCATCCAGTACTTCCTTTAATGGAATTTCGATTCCATTAGCGGCAAGATCGTCGATGATACGGTAAATCCTCGAATCCCGTACACTCTGAAGATGTGTAAGTTTTGTCAGCAGCGGTTCGTATGTGTGATCAAAATTCAGCCCAAGAAGATGAAAAGAACCGCCCGGGAAATCTATGCTGAACTCGATGCCGGGAATCACTTTAAAAGATCTAGTTGACGCATAATCGAGCGCCTCAGCTAAGCCTGCGACAGTATCGTGATCAGTAATTGCTATAACTTCGACACCCTCGGATATGGCAAAATCAATAAGCTCAGAGGGGGACTTGATCCCGTCTGAAGCGGTTGTATGGCAGTGGAGATCAATAATTTTCATATTAGGATAATTTCATCCGGCATACCAGCTTGTCTATAAAAAAATATTTCCAGATTAACAGCGTATACAAAACTAATAGTTTTTATTATCTTTGCTCTGACCCCAACTTACATAAAACTTACATGAACCTTACATGAACAAGCCTGATCACCAAAATACAGAAAGACGTTTACGGTAAGCATCTTCATAGAATATAAACTTCTCGACACAAGCATCAAAGGTATTACCCAGTTGTTTAAAAAATGAGTGCCGGATAATTCTTACCGGTAATTCATATCCTTCAATCAGATAACAATTAATAAAACCAATATCGTTTTCCCGGGGATCCCGGCTTATCCCCTTCCTTACGGGATTATATCCAATATACCAGAGGAGCCATAGAAGGTATTGCTGTGGATTTTCAGCCTCCTCGATTAAAGTTGAACCAAACCTTTCGTTCCAGAAAGGACCTGTTGTATTCATTGCACTGTTGTATTTTTCAGCAATTCGTGCTTTAATAAACTGCATAATAAGCGACACAGTTTCCTTTCCATGAAGCGTTTTTATCACAAGATGAATATGGTTTGCAACAATTTCTGCTGCAATAAGTTCAAAATCATATTTCTCCTGGCACATTTGAATAGCTTCTATGAAATACTTTTTCCCATACGTCCCAAGTAAAAGATTTTTCTTCCCATGGCATCTTGAAAAGCAGTGGTGGGTAAGTCCCTGACCTATGTTTCTTGGTTTTCTAGGCATTTTTCACCTCCGGGTTTTACTCTTAATACGATCTCAAAAGTAAAAAAAGAAAAAATATTTATCAAATATCAGGGGGTCAGAGCATTTTTTCCGTTTTCTTCTGCAGGTATGATGCATATTATAAATTGACAGATTAATACCTTGCTTCATAATAATTTGACGACTCAGAATCAGGTATACAACAGTAGAACTAAATCGGGGTCAGAGCCGAAAATAAAACAAAAAAGTTTACAAGAGAGAATCCAATGTTTGCAGGAATAGACATAGGCGGAACAGGCATCAAGGGCGTAATTACAGACAATAACGCTTCCATTATCACATCAGATGACATCCCCACACCCGGTACAGCCAGGGAAATTGACCTCGCGATTGCCGGACTCCTTAATTCCATGACACAGCAGTGTGGCATAAAACTAAATAAACTCAAAGCTGCAGGCATAGGCGCTGCAGGATCCATAGACAACCTGAAAGGAATTGCGATACACAGCCCGAATATCCCTTCATGGAATAATTATCCGCTTGCCGCAAAAATTGAATCACTGACAGGTATACCCGTAGTGCTTGAAAACGATGCAACAGTCGCCACAGCAGGCGCGTGGCTGCAGGATAACATTAAAGGGTACAACAACTGGATCATGGTTACGCTTGGTACAGGTATCGGCGGAGGTGCAGTAATTGATAATCGAATCTATACGGGTCAGAGCGGCAGTTCCCTTGAAGTCGGTCATATGACCATCGATATAAATGGCAGGGAATGCCCATGCGGAAACCGCGGGTGCCTTGAACGTTACGCATCAGCAACGGCACTGGTTGAAACAACAAAGGAATACCTGAAGATATTCCCTGATTCATCACTAAGCAAACGCATGATAAATGAAAAACTCTCCTCAAAAATGATATATGAGGAAGCCAGTAACAATGATGCTCTGGCCCTCAAATCAATAAATGAAATTTCAACTTATCTTGGTTACGGAGTTGTTAACATTATCAATATTTTCAATCCAGAGGCAGTAGTTTTCGGAGGCGGACTGTCACAGGGGCATAAACTGATCTTTCCTGTCGTAAAAACTATAGTTAAAGAACACGCTATGAAAGGGATGAAAGAGAACGTAAAATTCATCCACCTGCGCAGACAGTCCCGCATGTCTGCAATGGGTGCAGCAAAAATGGCGATTGAACGCATACATTTTACCTGAATTCAGCTGTTCAACATTTATGCTCTGACCCCTTAGCCTAAGCCTATCTCCTGGACCATGCTCTGACCCCTTAGCCTACGGCTTAACCATATTGCCGTTATCTGCTCTGACCCCGCCATAACCGGATTCACCCGGATACATCCATACCTCAATTTATCCTTCAGAAACAAATTTTTGAATACATTTTTCTTGACTTTTCCCCCATATTTTCGCCAATTGAAAAATTAAAAGTGAAAATGTGTAAGTTTTCCCGGATCACCGTGAATTATTCACAATGCTCTGACCCCGGTCATAAACGGGATAAACCTTATGGATGAAACACTGAGGGAACAAGTACAGAATTAAAGCCATGCAAAATATTCTATTCTACATACGATTCATATTTAGCCGGGGCAAAGCGCGGAACAGGTGATTCTGCTGCGGCCTTTGCCCCTTACCCATCTACAGACAAAACTGATTACATCAGTCCGGCCTGACGCCGGTATAATACATACACAGGAATTGACTTATGGAACAGAAACTTGAAAAAATTAAAAAGGACGCGCTTGCATCCATCTCTTCAACAGGATCACTTGATTCACTCGAAGAGATACGCGTGCGCGTGCTCGGGCGAAAGGGTGAACTGACCGGCATACTGCGTACACTGGGAGAGCTCCCGGCTGAACAGCGCAACACGGTCGGTAAAAAATCAAACGAAATCAAAAAGGAGATTGAAGAGGCGCTCGATGCGAAAGTAAGCAGCATTCAGCAGGCAAGCTTCAGCGGACTTGCAACTTCAGAGTGGATCGACGTCACCCTCAATCCCCCGCTTTCGATAAGAGAAAAAAAGCTTGGCCACCTGCATCCTCTTTCAATAACACAGTATGAGATCGAGGACATCCTCACATCAATGGGATTCCAGATTCTTGACGGACCTGAGGCAGAGACCGAATACTACAACTTCGAGGCGCTCAATATACCCAAGTTCCACCCTGCCCGCGACATGCAGGACACTTTCTGGACAGAGGACGGCAACCTCCTGCGCACACATACATCTGCAATACAAATCCGCGGCATGGAGAAGATGACCCCGCCATTCAGGATCATGGCGCCGGGAAGAGTCTTCAGGTACGAGGCCACAGACGCGTCGCACGAACACACCTTCTACCAGGTTGAGGGAATGATGGTGGATAAGGATATATCTGTTGCACACCTCATATACGTGATGGAAGAGGTACTGAGCGGTGTGTTCAGGAGCAAGGTAAAGGTCCGCTTACGCCCCGGGTACTTCCCGTTCGTTGAACCCGGTTTTGAACTTGACTTCAGCTGCCTTATCTGCGGCGGAACAGGATGCAGGGTCTGCAAGCAGTCAGGCTGGATCGAATTCCTGGGGTGCGGGCTTGTTCACCCCAACGTGCTCAGAGCCGGCGGTATTGACCCGGAGCAGTGGTCAGGATTCGCTTTCGGAATGGGACTCAACAGGCTTATCATGATGCGGGCGGGTGTAAATGACATCCGGCATTTCATGAGCGGCGACATCAGGTTCGTAAATCAATTCTAATATTACAGGGAAAACAATATGTGGATATCACTAAAAATAATCGGAAAGATGGTGGATTTATCCGGCCTTACGCCTGAAGCAATAGCAGAAAAGCTGACAATGTCAACGGCCGAAATCGAAGGGATAGAATACCTGAACAGGTTCTTCAGCTCAATATACACCGCGAAACTTGAAAGCGTTGAAAAACATACCGACGCGGATAAACTTACAGTATGTAAAGTAAACACCGGGAAAGAGACCCTGCAGGTTGTGTGCGGGGCAACGAACCACAAGACAGGGGACATAGTTGCCCTTGCAGCAATCGGAACAAAATTCAGCGATGAATTTGAAATAAAGAAGTCAAAGATACGCGGAGTCGAGTCAAACGGAATGCTCTGTTCCCTGCGGGAACTGGGCCTTTCAGAGGACCACAGCGGAATACTCATACTCCCCGCAGACACAAAGATCGGGGTACCGCTCTCGGAACTCTACTCTGACTGGGTTGATGTGCGCCTCAACATTGACAACAAGTCGATCACGCACAGACCCGACCTCTGGGGACACCTGGGATTCGCGCGAGAGATAGCAGCGCACTTCGGCCGCGAACTTAAGAGTCCGGTTGATTTCTCTCTTCTCAAGACACTTAAAAACGAAGACAAACTCAAGGTAAGCATAAAAAATCCCGAGGGTGCTTCCCGTTACAGCGGGCTTGTGGTTAAAAACATAAAAGTTGCGCAGTCACCTGACTGGCTTAAATCAGCGGTAACAGCAATCGGCATGAGACCGATCAATAACATAGTGGATATCACCAACTATGTCATGGCTGAACTGGGCGAGCCCATGCACGCCTTTGACAGGAAAAAGCTTAAGGGCGACGAGATAATCGTACGCTTCGCAGCAAAAGGCGAAAAGCTCATGACGCTTGACGGCCGCAGCCATGAGCTCACACCCGAGGACGTTGTCATAACAGATGTGAGCGGACCTATCGCTATTGCAGGTGTAATGGGCGGAGGGAACAGCGAGGTCGAGGACTCGACTACCGAGCTTGTGCTTGAAGCGGCGACATTCAACCCCGTGAACATCAGGAAGACGGCACAGAGGTTCGACTCGCGCACAGAAGCTGCCATGAGGTTCGAAAAGTCTCTATCACCCGAAATCACCGTGGATGCGCTGCTGCGCTGCTACGAGCTTATCAGGGAGATCATCCCGGGTGCCGAGGCAACGAGCGGAATTGTTGATGACTACCCTGTTAAACTTAAAACAATTACTATTGATATAACAACCGGGTACATACGCAGCAGGATTGGACAGGATATTGATGACGCGGCCATACTTAAAACTCTCAACTCCCTGAAATACGAGGTGAAGGCCGACGGGGAGAAGCTGCACATCACAGTTCCACATTTCCGTGCCACAAAAGACATATCCATGAAGGATGACATAGTTGAAGAGGTCGGGCGCATCATAGGGTACAGCAACATAGGCGCCAAACCGCCGATGGTGCCGTGCGTTCCGCCCGTTAAAAATGAGTTCAGGTTCTTTGAACGTGAAGTAAAATCAATACTGGCAGATGCATTCAGCATGACCGAGGTTTCGGGCTACTCATTTGTCGGCGCTGATCTCCTTAACACCCTGAAAGTAAATGAAGACAGGGAGCTCCGTCTCAGGAACCAGCTTTCACTTGATATAGACAGGCTCAGGCGGTCCCTGGTTCCCAACATGGTGCAGTTCATCAAATACAACCAGCGCTTCAATGACTCGTTCGATATCTTTGAACTTGGCCGGGTATACCTGAAGGATGACCGTAAATCAACAGATCTGATAACCGAAAACTTCCGTGTCGCAGGAACAGT
>Ga0116171_10000253_pt1 | contig 56653 bp, 56 predicted proteins | sample AD_JPNHW2_MetaG_FD_89798 | JGI IMG/M metagenome (GOLD analysis project Ga0116171, IMG submission 89798) | Active sludge microbial communities of municipal wastewater-treating anaerobic digesters from Japan - AD_JPNHW2_MetaG | ecosystem: Engineered > Bioreactor > Anaerobic > Digestate | place...
ATACAAAGTTGAATTATCTATCAATCTTGAAAATGACATTGTAACTAAAAGTAATTTTGAAAGTGGATTTGGAAATACAAAAACCAAATATGGAGAAGCCTTCAAGGTAGCACAAGGAGGAGGATTTAATGTAACGGGTGTCAAGATAAATGGGAAACTATATTCATTTTCCTGGGAAATTACTAGTAATGAACCAACCCCATCAAATTTAGATGGTATATGGTCACCCAAACACAACATATCAGAAGAAGATATGTGGAATGTCACCATTAGTGCTGAACCAGTTAATTAAAATTCATAGTTCTACTCCTCTAAAGGTAAACCAAAGGAATAATTCTTCAGGTATTTTGAACCTAAACTCTCAGCGGGTATAATGGGTTTAAAAACTTCGCAAATGGAAATTAGGTTAGCCACAATTCGGTTCCATTCTAAAACGATTCTCTGAACTTAAGGAATTTTTGGGGATTATCGGCTATAATAGGCAGAAGATGTATATCAGTAAGATATTGCTACAAAACTTTCGGTCTTATGATAAAAAGTTGGTGGAATTTGATAAAAAGGCTAATTTAATTTTGGGGAAAAATGGGAGTGGAAAAAGTAATTTACTGGAAGCAATTTATTTTTTAGCTTCTGGAAAGAGTTTTAGATCATCAAGCTCTAGCCAATTGATAAAATGGGGAGAGAAAATTAGTAGCGTTAGAGCTAAAATATTGGACAAACAGGGAGAATATGAAGTTGAAGTTCAACTGTGGCGAGAAGAAACTGGAGCTTTAAAAAGACGCTTTTTAATTGATAAAGTAATTAAAACTAGGGCTAAATATTGGGGAAAGGTAAAAATAGTGGTATTTGAACCAGAAGACTTGAGACTAATTAATGGTTCACCAGGGAGAAGAAGAGACTTTTTTGATGGAATTTTTGCCAATACAGAATGGCGCTACGCCTCGGCTCTCTCTCAGTACCACAAGGCTCTAAAAAATCGAAATGAACTACTCGATATTATTGCCAGTGGTAAGGCTCAAAAAACGGAGTTATTTTACTGGGATCAATCACTTATAAAAAATGCGGAAATTATTCAAAGTTTCCGCTTTGCCTGGGTTAAATCAGCTAATTTATTTTTTACTAACCACCAAGATAAAGAAATTAATAAATTATCAATTAAATATCAAGCGTCAACCATAAACGAAGAAAAAATACGTCAACTATATCCACAAGAATTAGCGGCAGGACATAGTAAGTGCGGACCACATCTGGATGATTTCTCAATTAATTTTGATGATTTTAAAACCGAAGATAAAAATTTAGCGTTTTGGGGTTCTAGAGGACAACAAAGAATAGCGGCATTAGCCCTAAGACTAGCCCAAATAAATTATTTAGAAGAACAGTACAACGAGGAACCGATACTGCTTCTTGATGATATTTTTTCCGAATTAGATGAAAATCACCGCCAGATTGTAGTTGATATTTGCCAAAAGTATCAAACAATTTTTACTTCGACAGAGAAGATAAACTTGCCTACTGCACAAATCGAAAATTTATAATATAATACCTCTACCCCTTAGATGGGGAATTATTTTGTTTTTGTTCTTTAACATATCAGCTTCATTTTTTAGCCATTTCGTTAGTACCAGAAAGTGACACCGATATATTTTCGGTATTTCATTTTCAATTTACACCAGGATGGTGCGTAAGCATAATATCTTGGTTTGTACTAAGAGTTTGATCGTGGCTCAGGGTGAACGCTGGCGGTGTGCCTAAGACATGCAAGTCGAACGGGATTTGTGGTCTTCACTAAGGAGGTTTTCTTCTCTTTAGTGAAGATCGCCAGTTCAGTGGCAAACGGGTGAGTATAAAATAGGAACGTACTTCGAAGCGGGACATAGCCCCTCGAAAGAGGGGGTAATTTCCCATACGCCTACGGGTGAAAGACGCAAGTCACTACGAAAACGGCCTATTTACTACCAGCTAGTTGGTAAGGTAACGGCTTACCAAGGCGATGACGGTTACCGGCTCTTAGCGGAGAGTCCGGCACAATGGGACTGAGACACGGCCCATACACCTACGGGTGGCAGCAGTTAGGAATTTTGCGCAATGGACGAAAGTCTGACGCAGCGACACCGCGTGGAGGATGAAGACCCTAGGGTTGTAAACTCCTTTTTAGCGGCCATGAAGGCCACTAGAATAAGTAGCTACTAACTACGTGCCAGCAGTCGCGGTAATACGTAGGCTACGAGCGTTACTCGGATTTATTGGGCGTAAAGGGTCTGTAGACGGTTTTTTAAGTCTTGTTTCAAAGACTCCGACTCAATCGGAGAAAGGGGCAAGAGACTAAAAGGCTAGAGTGGTATCGGGGTTACTGGAATTTTTAGTGTAGGGGTTAAATCCGTGGATACTAAAAAGAACACCAAGCGCGAAGGCGGGTAACTAGGTACATACTGACGTTCAGAGACGAAAGCTAGGGTAGCAAATCAGATTAGAGACCTGAGTAGTCCTAGCCGTAAACATTGTCCGTTAGTTCTTCCTTAATTTATTAGGGAGGGATGTTAGCAAACGCGTTAAACGGATCGCCTGGGGAGTATAGCCGCAAGGCCGAAACTCAAACGAATTGGCGGGGAGGCGCACAACCAGTGGAGCATGTGGTTCAATTCGATACAAAGCGATGAACCTTACCTGGGTTTGAAATGTACCTGCAAATCCCGAGAAATCGGGACATCCTTCGAGGGTGGTACACAGCTGTTGCATGGCTGTCGTCAGCTCGTGACGTGAGTTGTTCTCTTAAGTGAGGTAACGAGCGCAACCCCCGTTCTGTGTTATTGTGTCACAGAAGACTGCCTAGCATTATTTTGTTAGGAGGAAGGAGGGGACGACGTCAAGTCATCATGATGCTTATATCCAGGGCTACACACATCCTACAATGGGCTATAACAGAGGGTTGCAAGACCGCAAGGTGGAGCTAATCCCTAAACTAGCCCTCAGTTGGGATTGCAGGCTGAAACTCGCCTGCATGAACCCGGAATTGGTAGTAATCGCACATCAGCAGCGTGCGGTGAATACGTTCTCGCCTCTTGCACACACTGCCCGTCAAATCAGCAAAGTTGGGGGTACCCAACACTCCGCAGTTGCGGGGCTAAGGTAAATCCAGCGATGAGGGTTAAGTCGTAACAAGGTATCCGTACTGGAAGGTGCGGATGGATCACCTCCTTTGAGGTTTTGGTCCGCCGATAAGGCGGATCTACTCAAAACCTTTCTGGTACTAACAATTTGGCTAATATTGAAGCTGATATTAAAAATCCCCCATTTCGGGGGATTTTTTGTGGAATACTTTTAGGATATAATCCGACTAAACTAATATGATTAATAAAAAAATTGATCCAAATAATCTCCCTAAACATATTGCCATCATAATGGATGGCAACCGGAGGTGGGCTAGGAAACATAATTTACCTGATGGCAAGGGCCACGAAGAGGGTTCGAAAAACCTGGAAAAGATAGTTGAATATTGCCGTAAAATAGGAATAAAAAATTTAACAGTCTATGCTCTGTCAACAGAAAATTGGCGCAAAAGAAGCCCCGAAGAGGTTAAAGGAATTTTTAATTTACTGATTAAAGTAGTTCAAAATAAGGCTGAAGAATATAAAAAATCGGGAATTAAATTTTTTGTCTTGGGAAATTTTCAAGCTTTTCCTTTTAAGGTTAAAGAAGCCATAAAAAAAATTATTAAAATGACCGTAATTGAGGAAAAGTTGCAATTCAATGTAGCCTTAAATTATGGAGGTAGAGATGAAATAGTCAATGCAATTAAAAAAATAGTAAAAGAAAAAGTGCCGGTAAGCAAAATTAACGAAAAACTCGTCTCTGACTATTTATATACGAAAAACCAACCAGATCCGGATTTAATTATCAGACCAGGCGGAGAATTTAGACTCAGTAATTTTCTGCTTTGGCAAATGTCCTACGCCGAATTGTATTTTACGGATATTTTGTGGCCTGATTTTACGCCAAAAGAAATGGAAAAGGTGATAATTTGGTACCAACAGAGAGAAAGAAGAATGGGAAAGTAGAAAAGTAAAAAAAGTCTAAAGGATTTTGACACCGAGGATAACTTCGATAAGCTGGGCGACAAAATAAGAAACAAAGATTATTAAAAAACCGATAAGACCGGCGCTAATTTTGCCATATCCGGCTTTGGACTTGGCTGGATCACCAGCGGCTGTCATGAGAGTAATCCCTCCCCAAATTAACATGATAAATAGAGCCAGACCGGCAAAACCAAAAATATAGGGAAATAACTGATTAATTATTTCAGCTAAATTTTTATTGGCAAACTTGAAATTGACCTCGTCGGGATATTCGGGAAGTTTGCCTTCAAGGGCGTAGATGATATTCATTAAGATATTCCAGGAATTTTTAATATATCAAGCGCAATTAAGCGGAGAATAAAAATAGCAAAAATTGAAATTAACAATCCTGTGATAGCGGAGGTGATAGTTTCCCTGGCTCCCTGAATCGCTTTGGGGTCACCCTGACTAGTCGTAATTAAAATAAAACCATAAACCATCAGAAGAAAGGCAATCCCACCGCTTAGACTAAATAAAATCGGCAGAAGCCAGGCGACAAATTTATCCATTTCAGCGGGAATACAACCAAGAGCAGTATTGACGCCAATATCACCATTAGAATTGACACAAGAGACACTGTTGGAAGTGGCAGCAAAGATATTTTTTGGAGCCAAAAGGAAAAAGGAGACGAAAACAAAAAAAATAACGGGCAAAATTCTTTTAATCACGCTTAAAGTATATCAGATGATAGAATGAAAGAGTGAAAGAAAGGCTAAAAATTATAGCAATATTTGTTTTTTTAGGAATGTGTTTTTTGGTGGGGAGAAAGGGAGAAGTATACGCTGATGAAATTGAAGACTTGGGTAAACAAATTGCGGCAATAGAGGCATCGATAGTGCCTCTTAAGACTGAGTCTTCAGGTTTAGCTCAAAAAATTAGCACAGCAAAAGCTCAAATTATAGGCGCTGAAAAACAAGTTAGTATTTTGACACAAAAATTGATTGACAAGGAAGCAGACTTGGAGATTCAAAAAATTTTAATGTCTCAAAGAGTCAGAAAATATTACATAGACTCGAAAAGATTCTCACCTCTAGTCATGTTTTTTTCTTCACAGGGGACTGAAAATATTTTGCAGCAATATACCTGGTTTCAATCAATAATTTCTCAGGACAAAAATGTCATCAGTAGCTATTCGACTGAAATTGAAAATTTGAATAAAAACAAAAATGAGTTAGAAGCACAAAAGATAAAATTAGCGGCACTAAAAAAAACAATGGAAGAAAGGTTTGGGTTTTTGAGTACTGAAATTAAGAAAGCAGAAACTGCAAAGGCCGAACTCTCGGCAAAACAACAAGCTTTAATAGCGGCCAAAACTGCTATGTTTAACACCTCAGTGGGTGATGTTTCTTCGTCAGACGATCCAGCTTCTCGGGCTGATTACAATCCGGGTTTCTCCCCTGCTTTCGCGGCTTTTTCCTTTGGTGCACCACACCGAAAAGGAATGAGCCAGTACGGAGCCTTGGGACGGTCGAAGGCGGGACAAAATTATGAAACAATTTTAAAAGCCTATTACGGTGATATCAGGATTGAAAAAATTGATACCAATGGATTAATTAGTACTAGCGTTGGGACGCTACCTTTTGAAGATAATTATTTGGTGGGAATTGCGGAAATGCCGGCGAAATGGGGTGATGAGGGCGGTTATGAGGCACTAAAAGCCCAAGTAATTGCCGCTAGAACTTATGCTCTAAGCTATACTAATAACCGATCAAAATCTATTTGTACCACTGAGGCTTGCCAGGTTTATAGTAAAACTCGTTACGATTCTCCAGGAAAATGGAAACAAGCAGTTGAGGATACCCGAGGTATGGTTATAAAAAGCAATAAAACTGGTAATATTTTTTCCACCATGTATGCCTCAACCTCTGGGGGTGCCACACTTGGCTACTCTTCACTTGACCATTCAACCCCCCAACTCTGGGATACTACATGTGGCAACCAGTCTTGTTGGCCTAATGATTCTTACGAAAAAGCATCCCCGTGGTACTACAAGGGTTGGTATAAACTTCGCGATGGACGGGCTTTCAATAGATCACACCCGTGGTTAAACCAAGAAGAGTTTGTTGACATAATCAATACAGTTCTTTACTATGATAAAACTGGTGATTCCACTCATTTATCTCAAATACAAAATTGTATTGATGGTTGTGAATCTAATGCTTGGTCAAAAGATGAACTTCGTCGTCAAGTTGGAGACAAAGGTGGCCCAGTCTCATCAGTAGACTCTGTTTCTGTTGATTATTCTACTAGTGGTATTACCAAAAATGTTCGAGTCTCTACTGACAAAGGCGATTTTACCTTTTCTGCTAGCACCTTCAAAACTGCCTTCAATCTTCGTTCTCCCGGTGCTATCGTTATTAAATCCGATCTATTTAACATTGAAAAAAGATGATTTTAATTTACGCCTTTTCAAATCAATGGGGCACGAATATTTCCAGAAGAACTTTGAGTGAGTTGCAGCAATATTTACCTCAAAGTTTGGGAATAAACTACCAGATAATTTTTGGCCATCCGCGAAGTTTCGCCAATAAATATATTAGAAATGATGTTTATGATTTGATAATAGGCTTGGGTGATTTTTACGGTGATGGAGAAAAAATTCGGATTGAAACAATTGCTCGAAATGTCTACGGCAAAGAGTCGATTTATCCACTAGCACCAATAAAAATTGAACTAAATTTACCGGAAATAGAAATGTATGAACCAAGTATATTTGAAATAACGGAAAATATGGGAACTTATAATTGCAACTGGATTGCTTTTGAAACTCAATTGATACTTAATAAAAGAAAATTAAAAACGAAACATTTATTTTTGCACTTACCCAAGAGAGTTAACTCTAAATTTTTGGCAAAAAATATCAAGGATTTAATAGAAGCCAACCAAATGTTAAAATAAAGAAATGACAAGATCAAACGATTTAGATTTGGTGGCACCCGATGACGTGATTGAGAACAAAATGGAAGAAACGAGAAACGAGAAACTAGAGACACCAACAGATACTGTTAAAACAGCTAATTTAAAAGAAAAAATATATGGAATCGTAGGGCATACTAAACACCCACTTTCTTCACTTTTAGTAAACCCTCATGTTTTTAATTTTGAAGAAAAAGATGATGCTGAAAAAATTATTTTGGTGGCCAGACCTCACTGGATAACTAATTTGTCCTGGATTTTAATAACAGTCTTATTGATAATCGGCCCAAGTTTATTAAAATTTGTGCCATTAATTGGAGAAATGCCAGCAAAATTACAAATGATAAGTATTTTTGCCTGGTACATGATAACTTTTGCTTTTGCTTTTGAAAAATTTTTATCGTGGTATTTTGATGTTTATATAATTACCGACGAAAGAGTGATTGATATCAATTTTAATAATTTGCTTGATAAGAAATTTTCCGAAACCAAATTGTCAATGATTCAAGATATTACTTCACGGGTTAGCGGAATGGGTCAAACAATATTTAATTACGGCAATGTTTATATTCAGACAGCGGCTGAAATACCAGAAATTACTTTTGAAATGGTACCTAATCCAGAAAAAATTATTAAGGTGCTGCAAGTGATGAGAGAGGAAGAAGAAAAAGAAATACTTGAAGGGAGGGTAAGATGATGTTTGGCAATTTAAATAATTACTTACTGATAGCCGTAAAAATATGTGGAATTTTGGGAACTTTAATTTATTTAATTTTTTCGTTGGTGATAGTGAAACAGGTGAGCACCATGTCTAAAAATGTTAAGGATAAGTTTAATGGGGTGTTAATTGCTTTTTCATATATCCACTTAATGGCCGCAGTGTTGTTGGTGTTTTTGGCTTTGACAATTCTGTAGTATCATTTTTTAATGAAATATCGATTAACGAGGCTAATCGGCGAGAAAGCACGAGAAAATGGATGGAATGAAATAAATCAAGAAAATAGATTGGGACTCGAAAATGGATTAGAAATAATTGAGGTCGAAATTAACCGGGGAAAAATAAGGATAAAAATTAAAGGGGAAGGTAGTGTCCTGATTAAGAGAAATAATCTGGTAGCTAGATTAAAAGACGGAAGCACTGGTCAGATAAAGGAGAGTGATGAAATTTGGATACTAGATAAAAAAGCTGGTGAAGAATATAAGTTGGGAGAAAGAGAAAATTTTGAAGGGGCGGCTATCAAGTTAGAAATGACTAACAATAAAAAAGATATTTTCATTAAAGAAAAAAATCGGTCTCTTCAAAAGAGCCATAAATCAATTAATTTAATTTTGGGTTTAGTTGTTTTGGGTCTATTAATCGCGGGGACTTTTTTTGGTTATCACAAAAGAATTCAAAATGAAAACAAAAACAAAATCGAGACAGCAAAAGAAGAAATTAATAAAATTGAAACAGAAATCGAAAGCGTGCGAAGTATAAATATTGATACCGCCCTAGAACTAGCCCAAAAAGCAGAATTAATCATTAGTCAAATTAAAGTGACAGATAAAAAGCAGATAGATGAAGTGGAAGCAATGAAAACTAAAATCGAGGAAATCAAAAAGAGTCTAGGGGCAGAGAGCATCGATTATGAAGTGGCCTATGACACTAACTTGATTGTTGAAGGCGGAAAATTTAAAGGCATGACAATCAGAGGAGATTTGGCTTATTTGTGGAGTAGTGAGCTTGGCCAAATAAACCGCGTCGATATTAAAAATCAATCAACCGAAAAGGTGGTCAGCGATGAAAGAATTAAGTTGTGGCTGGGAATATTTAACAATGGAGATGGGCGCTACGGTTTTGACCAAAATAAAATTTATGAAATAAAAATAAATAGTCTAATAGAGACCGAGATTAAAGAGATTAAAAATATTGGTGATATTGGTGGCTGGAATGGTCTCTTTTATGTTTTAAATAATGACAACCAAAAAATTGAAAAGCTTAGTAATAAAAATGGAATAGTATGGCTAAAAGAAGGTGTAAGTTTGATGGAAGAAACAACGGGAATGGCAATTGATGGAGATATCTGGGTTCTGGGTAAGTCAGGAAGAATCTATCATTATAGTCGGGGTGAAGAGAAAAAATACGAAATGAGCTTTGTTCCGAGCTTAACAACAAGTAGGGCACTGGAAACAAACGCAGAGGTAGATTTTTTGGCATACATCGCCGACAATAATACAGTTTATATTTACCATAAAGATGGTAGAATTCTAGGAAAAAATTATTTTGGAAAAACGATAATTAATGACATTGCGATAGATAACCAAAATCGAGACGTGTTGGTCCTTGCCGCCGATGGAAAAATTTATCGAATAAAAATAGAATGAAATATTTTAATAAAGATTCACTTGACTATAACTTTAGTGACAAGATGGTAGCGGGGATAGTCCTAACTGGGGCTGATGCCAAGGCCCTCCGAGTTAACGGGGTTCAATTTAAGGGCGCCAAAGTGGAAATTATCAACGGTATTCCGATGGTGCTAAATCTGGAAATTGCGCCTTATAAATATAGTCAAAATCAGGAAACAGATAAAAGTGGAGGAAGAAAGTTACTCTTAAATTCCAGGGAAATTGCCAAACTGCAATCTTATCGAAATCAAAAATATATGATGATACCAATATCCATATTTTTACAGGGAATATGGTTTAAAATGGAGATTGGGATTGGAAGAAAGATGAGGAAATTTGAAAAAAGGGAAAAGATAAAAAAAGAAGAAATAAAAAGAGGGGTGAGAAATTAGATTTAGGAGGAGATGCCCGAGAATGACCCGGGGTCCGAAAGCTGACTAAAAAAAACGTCTACAAGCTTTAATAATTTAGACTTAATTTTTAAGAAAAAAATTATCAATTTTCTTAAAATGTCGATTGGCGGGGACATTGCTCCCCTCTTAGATTTTTAGAAAATCGAGATTCTAAAAATAGCATTCTAATTTAATTAACACTGTTTAAGTCCCCTTAGAATAGGAAAATAAACAATGGTTGAATGCTTAAGCTAAAGCGTAAGCATTGACCTTGGGGGCAAAAAACGAGTTAACGTTATTTGCGACCTTGGTTAAATCAACACCAAAAGTTTTTTTGGCATGTTTTGTTTGACTCTGTTTTCCGCCAGAGGCGGATCGCGTTAGCGATACGACTGAATGGGTCAAAGTCGGCTTGCAGTTTTTTAAAGAACAACTCCGTCAATTCATTACATCTCCACGAGGTAAGAGATTGTAGCAAAAATCACCTAGAGTTTCAATAATTTGACATCTTGTCAATAAATAGACCCCAACCAAGACCACTAAAACTCGAGGCGACTCCGAGTGTAGATTTACCCCAAAGAGAATAAAAATAGCTCAGATGAGAAAATCTAAAAGACTGGTTGAGGTATCTGTCCCTTTTATTAAATTTACAATGTATCTTACAATTAAAAGATGTCTTTAATAATCAATTGGTTATTTCCGCGAAAGTGTTTTGGCTGTGGTCAGGGAGAGGAGTACCTTTGCACTTTATGTGAGACTAAAATAAAAAACGGGGAATTAATAAAAAAAGATGGATTTGAGGGAATTATTTCAATCTTTAAATATGATGGATTAATAAAAGATATTATTGAAAAAATAAAATATGGATTTGTTAGTGACGCCATTGAGGAAATGGCTGAGAAAATGGCGAGAAAATTAAAAATAGATTACCCCAATATCGTTAAATACTGGCAAGAAAAAAAATATATCCTAGTTCCCATTCCTCTCCACTCTCAGAGACAAAGATGGCGAGGTTTTAACCAAAGTGAGATACTGGCGGAAAAGCTATCGAAAGAATTAAAATTAGGATGGAAAAATAACTTAATCATCAGAAAATTAAAGATAAAAAGTCAGGCTAAAATTAAAAACAGAGAGGAAAAGTGGAAAAATATGGCTGATATTTTTCAGGTAGTAGACAATAAGATAATTCCTAAAAAAATTATTTTGGTTGACGATGTCATTACGAGCGGGGCGACTATGACTGGGGCACTGAAGGCCTTGAAGAAGTCGGGGGTGAATTTGGGCTGGGGCTTGACTCTGGCTGGAGCCCAGAAATAAGAACCGATGATTCTGGAATTTCTTCCATATTAAAGGGAGCATCAATGGGGGTGAGGGAAGATAAATAAAAATTTTCAACGTAGAGACCATGCTGAGTTAAAGAATCTCGAAGCTCTTGCTTTACTTCGTCTTCGATTAAACTACGGTCAGTCGATAATGACTTGACCAGAGTGTGATTAGTAAGGACTTTGCGAATGCGACTGCGAGTAACGGGACGAACAACCTTAGAAACAAAATTTTCACCGATATTTTGCCATATTTCCGGCAATCTGTCAGTATCCAACTTGATTAAAACGGTAGCTTCAACGGCGACAAATTTATTGTCCGCGGTAACGGCGTGAATTAGTTCGTCACCCATAATCTCTTTATTGTCTTTGAGATAAATATCTTTGGAAATAGTGTATTCGATAAGCTGGGCATTAAATAACTTTACCCGATGGATGATTGGGATCTTAAAATGCATCCCGGGGTACCAAACATTTTTTAAAACCCCGCGAAAAATACTATAGATACAACCAACGTGACCAGGAGGAACGGTAACTAAAAAACCGCCGACAATCTCGTCAACGAAGAGAGAAACTAATAGATTATCAATTGATGCCATAAACTCGTTAATTATACACTAAAAACAGAAGCGAGGGCCATTAATTCTTTTTTGGGATCAGCTGATTTAATAACTGAAGAAGAAACTAAAATTCCTGAAGCTCCTAGCTTTAGACTAGTTGAGACATCTTCCTTGGAATGAATTCCAGCGCCAACTAAAATAGGTTTTGGACTTAAAGTTTTAACAAAATTGCTTATTTGTTCGGGCCGAGCAGAGGCAACGGAAAGATTGGGATTACCAATAAATTCTTTTGGTTCATAGGCATAATATTTAACCCTTAGTTTTAAAGCCCAGCGTAAAAGCTGATGGTAGCTTTGGAGACATAAAACTGAATCAAAATCGGCTGGCCAAGATTTTAAAATTTGTTTAAGAGTCCCCAATTTTAAACGATGCTCAGAATGATTTATCAAAGCGCCTTTTATCCCTAGTGATTTAGCGGCTAGGGCAGAAATATATCCGGTGTGGGGACCCTGCGAGTAGACATCAACATGCTGAAGATAAACATCAATGTTTAGTTTTTCTTTGACCCTGACGGCATCAAGAGCCGATAGGACAGGAATTATTTTTACCCCAGTATTTTCCATAACCTGCTTGGCAATGGCAGATAAATTTATGGCCTCATCACCAAAGGTTTCAGGATACAATTTAAAGTTGAGCAATATCATTGAGTTTATATTTTTGAATTATTTGATTAAGACCATTGTTTAAAGTGGTCATGACCGCCTCTGGATCACTGTTATTTTTAACGATGGCATTAATGGCATCACCAAAATATTTAATAAAATCACTATTTATGCCACCGCCGTCAAAAGTGCGAGAGGCTAAATAACCGGATTCGGCATAACTGGAATTAGCACTGTCAATAAAAGGTTTTAGTTTTGGTTCATTTTTCAAGCTCTCTCCCAAACTTTTTCGAGGATAAATTTCTCCAAAACGACGGGTGTCTGAAGCAGCGGTATACATTTTTTGAAGAGATTCTTTAGAGGCCAAAAATTCTAAAAATTTCCAGGCTTCGGCCTGATGTTTACTTTTTGAATTTACCGCCTCAACCCAATAGGTAGCCCAGTGAATATCAGTTAAATTGCCTGTTTGTTGTATTGGCAATTGAGGAATAGAAGTAATTTCAAAAGGCAGATTCGGGTTTATTTCATCAAGATTAAAAATCCGCCAAGAGGGAGCAATATAAAACGCGAGTTTACCACTAGCAAAAAGTTCAGTAGAGCTGGGCTGGGTTTCATCCCAGGGACGATTTTCCTCGCTGTAAAAATTTATATAATAAGAAATAACATCTTGGATTTGCTTGTTATCTTCAGCGCTTTTATCTAATTTTAAAATATTGGCCCCATTTTGTTTTAATAAAAGACCGAGGATATCACTCCAGTGATCAACATTGTCGGTGAGACCCAAAGCCACCCCGGCAATTTCAATATTGCCATTTTGATCTCTAACGGTCAATTTTGAAGCGGCAGTTTTTAAACTCCACCAGTCTTTGGGTAACTCAACCCCTCCCTTTTGAATTAAATCCTTGTTGTAAAAAAGAGCAAGACCATCGTACATTAAAGGGATAGCATAATATGAATTACCTATTTTTAGGTCTTTTTTATAAACATCATAAAAATCTTCTTCAAAATTTATAGCATTAAGAGTGGCAGGTGGGACTGGTGAAATATCATCTTTAAACATGGGGAGCCAAGAAGAATGAATTCTAAAAATATCAGGAACCTCCTCGCTCTCTGGATCTTTGAGCAGTCGTCCAGCCAGACGAGTTCGATAATCGGTTTTATCATTTTTTTTATAGTTGATTTTGATATTGGGATTTTTACTCTCAAAATCAGAAATTATCCCTTGAAGAACGCTGGAATCTTCCCACAGTCCCCAGTAGGTAATCGTCACTGGTTTAGAGCTATCTTTATTGAAATGAGGGAGGATAAATTTAATAACCAGAAAAGTGAGTAAGGCAATAGCAAAAATAGCTATAATATAGGGTATAAATGATTTTTTGGGAGGAGTAAGACTGCCACGGGTGGGAACAATTTCTGGCGTTACCTGGGGATTAACAGAGACTGGTGGAGGAGAGGCTTCGACTGGCTCATCGACAACAGTAATCCGCCGTGGTGGTAAAGGTGATTTAAAATCTTCTGGCTGCACAATACTATTATAACTGGCAGAAAGGAAAAAAATGAAGTAGAATGGTGCCCATGAATCCAATATTATTGGCTTTGCTTGCTTCTGGATTAATAAGTCTGGTTTCCCTTCTCGGAATACTGTTTATTAAAATTAAAAAAAATAGATTGAAGGGAGAACTGTTGACCCTAGTGGGAGTAGCCACTGGAGCTCTCCTCGGAGATGCTTTTTTACATTTAATTCCCGAGTCAATGGCGATAATTAACTCTGAAAAAACAGGACTAATGATTATCACCGGGATGCTTATCTTTTTTTCTCTGGAAAAAATATTAAAATGGAGGCACTGTCACGATATCGATTGTGATCAAAACAAGGAGCTGGTGTGGATCAGTCTTCTGGCTGATTCAATTCATAATTTAATCGACGGACTAATAATTGGGAATAGCTTTATGATTAGTATTCCAATTGGAATAAGCACTTCCCTCGCAGTATTTATGCATGAAATTCCCCAGGAGATAGGTGATTTTGCAATCTTGATTCATGGAGGATTTTCAGCTAAAAAAGCAGCTTTAATGAATCTGGGCTCTGCCTTTCTGAGCGTTCTTGGAGTCTTAGTTATCTGGCTTATCAGTGATATCAGTAAAATACAAGGAGAGCTAATGGCCATAACCGCGGGTGGCTTTATCTATCTAGCAGCTTCTGATCTCATTCCTGAGCTTCATCGACATGAAAATAAAATTAAACAGAGTTTATGGCAAATGATTTCGGTGCTCATAGGTTTGGGAATAATGTATTTTTTGCTATGATACTTACATGGGAATAAAGGTGTTTACCGATGGAGGCGCTCGGGGTAATCCAGGAATAGCTGGCTACGGAATTTACATTGAAGATGAAAATAAAAAAACTCTTTTTGAAGAAGCAAAATTTTTGGGAGTAAAAACAAACAATGAGGCGGAATATTTGGGTTTAATTGGGGCGTTAACTTGGATTGGAGAAAACAAAATTGAGTCAGAGATAGAAATTAATTCTGATTCACAGTTACTGGTGCGACAAATGCAAGGAAAATATAAAGTTAAGGCAGAAAATTTAAAAAAACTGTGGTTAATTGCGCAAAATTTATCTAAGAATAAAAAAGTTATTTATAAAGAAATAAAACGAGAATCCAATTCCCGAGCAGATGCTTTAGCTAACAAAGCGATGGATAACAGATGAAAAATAAAATTTTAATCACTATTAGTATTTTATTTTTGATTCTAGCTAGTTTTCTGGCACCTCTTGGCTTTGGCTTTGGTAAAACAGGCAAAGAAACGACGGTTTTGGGAAAAAACTATTCGCTTTTGGGAAAAAAGGAAATAATCAATAAGTTGAATTCTGATTTTCCCATGGAGGGAAATTTAAATTTTAGAGAGGGAGAAAGAATCTTTACGGTTAATTTGGCTTCTATTTCGGCAAAAATTAACACCGATCAAATGGCATCTGACTTGCTTTTTCGCCGTCTAAAAAAAGGAATTGGCAAATATATTAAGGCCTTTTTTCAGAGTAAAGATTTTGAACTGGAAGTTGATTTTGACCAGGAAAAACTAAACAAAATGGTAGTGGAAATTGCATCTCAGATTGATAAACCTTTTATCCCGGCTGAAGTAGTTTTGGATAAAAAAATTGAGATAATCGAAGGAGAGCTTGGACTAAGTACCAACCAAGAGCTTCTCAAAGAGATTATCATCAGCAAGTTAAAAAAATATGAAATAGACAGTGAAGTTCAAATACCAGTCGAGATAATTGGAGAAATACCAAGTGACAAAGATAAGAAAGAGGCGCTAGAAATGGCAAAAAACTATATCGGAAAATCAGTGATTTTTAAAGATGGAGAAGTAAGCACTGAAATTGACGATAAGGTCCTTGTCAATTGGATTAGTTTTGGAGGTGGCTGTCAATCTCAAAAAGTAAGTGAGTATGTTGATAATTTAAGCCAAAGCTTAAACAAAGAGCCACAAGATGCGGTTTTTAAATTTGAGAATGGAAAGGTAATTGATTTTCTTCCTGCCAAAGAGGGATATTCGATAGATACGGAAAAAATGAAAACGGAGATATGTCGTGATTTTTTAAACTGGAGAAATTCAAGTGAAAAAAAGATAATCAGCGGACTGCCACTAGTTAAGGTTCAACCAAAAATAAATAATTCTGATGTCAATAGCCTAGGGATTAAAGAACTGCTGGGAAGAGGAACTTCTAGTTTTAAACATAGTAGTGAAATCAGAAATTGGAACGTAGAAAAAGGAGCTTCAATTGTGAACCGGATTTTGGTAGCACCGGGAGAAACTTTTTCTTTTATTAAATCTCTCGGAGAGGTAAGTCTCGATAATGGCTATAAAAAGGCATATATCATCAGACAGGGAAAAACAGAACTGGATGTTGGTGGTGGAATTTGTCAAGTTTCAACGACTTTATTTAGAGCCATGCTTGATGCCGGAGTTGACATTACTGCCCGTCAGCCTCATGCTTACCGGGTTTCCTATTATGAAGAAGACTCCAAGCCAGGTTTTGATGCGACAGTCTTTATCCCTAAACCAGATTTAGCCTTTGTCAACGATACAGGACATCACCTTCTAATTCAAAGTTATTATGATGGCAAAAGTAAAAAATTAACTTATGAGATTTACGGAACTTCAGATGGCAGAAAAACAGTAATTGATAATTATAAACAGTGGGGGGCGGCGCCAGCGCCACCAGATGTGTGGATCGACGATCCAACCCTGCCAGCGGGTAAAGTAGTTAAGGATGAAAGCCGAGTACCCGGATTAAAAACGGCTTTTGATTGGACCGTAACCAGAAACGGAGAAATAATTCATAAAAAAACTTTTACCAGTAGCTATGTCCCTTGGGCGGCAGTATATAGAAGAGGAACAGGACAATGATATACCATTATTTTGTAGCAAGATCGTAAGTGTTTTGAAGGAGAGAGGCAACGGTCATGGGGCCAACGCCACCAAAAGTAGGGGTGATATAGGTAGATTTTTTAGAAACGTTATCAAAATCAATATCTCCCCCACCGACATCAATTGCGATGACACCATCTTTGACCATATCCGCTGTAATTAAATTTTTTACTCCGGTGGCAGAGATTAGAATATCGGCTTTTTTTGTAAAAGAAGTAAGATCTGTTGTTTGATCATTGAGTAAAATAACTTGAGAAGTAAAATCAGAAAAATATTTTTTAAGGGGCTGGCCAATTAAATTTGAGTCATTAACAATGACAATATTTTGGTCATTAAAAGAAATTTGATAGTGTTTCAAAAGAGAAATAATTCCCCTGACTACTGCTGGAGTAACCCCCGAATTGGGGTTTAAACCATCAGCATCTTTATGAATACTTATATTATTCAAAAGTGAAGAAATTTGACGAATATTGGGGACTGGTAATTGAATGAAATAAGCGGTGGTATCGTGGTTCTTATTTAATTTATTGAATAGTTCGAGAATTTGTTTTTGAGAAATAGTATCAGGAAGATGATATAGTTGACCACCAATACCGACCTCACTGGCTCTTTTTTGTTTAAGGGAAATGTATTTTAAAGAAGATGGATTGTCCCCGACTAAAACAATGTCTAAATTAATCTTTGACCTATAATCTTTCCGCCAGAGGCGGATCCGCCTTTGGCGGACAATCTTCAGCTTTAGATCGGAGAGAATTTTTTCTGAGAGAGATTTACCATCGAGAAGAATCATAATTTGGTTAGTATCTCCACCCCTGAACCAGTAACCAGAATAGTATGTTCAAACTGGGCCGAAAGAGAACCATCTTCCGTCCGGATGGTCCAGCCATCATTTTTGTCCTGATAAATATGCCAATTAGGAGAAGCATTAACCATCGGTTCAATAGTAAAAATCATGCCCGCTTTTAGCAAAATATGATTCTCTGGAGTATTGTGATGAAAAACAAAGGGGTCTTCATGAAACTTAAGACCGACACCGTGACCACCCAGATCACGGACGATAGAATAACCAAAAGGAGTAAGATAATCTTCGATTATTTTACCGACACAATCATTGAGATACTGGCCGGCTTTAACCGATTTGATGGCAAGGTCGAGTGATTTTTTAGTCCTCTCGATTAGCAATTTTGCCTCAGAAGAAATTTTTCCCACTGGATAGGTGGCTGAAGTGTCACCATAATAACCATTTAAAATGGTGGTAACATCGATATTAACAATATCCCCTTCTTTTAGAATTTCCTTTTTTGAAGGAATACCGTGACAAACAACATTATTAATTGAGGTGCAAATACTTTTGGGAAAACCGCCATAATTGAGAGGCGCGGGAATGGCTTTATGGGCGATTATATAATCGTGAGCTTTTTGATTTAAAAACTCAGTAGAAATACCGCTTTTAATAAAAGAGGCAGTGTATTTTAGAGTGGCAGCGGCAAGTTTTGAAGAAGCTCTAATGCCATCAATTTGGGATGGGGTTTTGATTAAAATCACAGCCAATTATACCGCGTTTTTGATTTCTATTCGACGAAAGATTTAAAATGCAATTAATAAAATACATAAAAGCAATATTGTATTTACTGGAAATCCGCCCTGTTGAAAAGGAATTTAAGATAATGCCACGGCGGCGGTACCGACGCCAATATCAGTAGTCGTAACTCAGGTGGTAACCGCAACTCCCGAGTCGACTAAAAAAGCGACCAAACACCCACAAAACTGAAGAAGTGATTAAAAATGCAACTGAAGAGGCTGAAAATACTCGACCAGGATATATTGAGCTGGAAAGTTCGCATTTCGCTTTGCGAAAGGGTCGCCAAAAAGAGGAATAGCTGTTATATAATCAATTAACTATGAAAACACTAAACATAATCCCCCTCCCCTATACCTATGAAGAACTCGAGCCGGTAATTTCGAGAAAAATAATGGAGCTGCACCACGATAAACATTATGTGGCTTACGTCAACGGAGCTAATATGGCTTTAGAAAAACCAGAAAAAAACCGAGAAGTAATGAGAGATTTTAGTTTTAACTATAACGGCGCCAAATTACACGAATTGTTTTTTGCTAATTTAAGAAAGGCAGATGAAAATAATAAACCAGCTGATAATATTTTGGCAGCCATAAATTCAAATTTTGGCAACTGGGAAAATTTTCAAAAAGAATTTAGTCAGGCGGCGGTGAGCGTGGAAGGATCGGGCTGGGCGGTACTGTGGAAAGATGAAGAGAATAATTTGACGATTGGACAATTGGAAAAACACAACTTATTGGGTTTAAATGGAATGAAACCAATACTAGTATTAGATGTTTGGGAACATGCTTATTATCTAGATTATCTCAGTGACAGAAAAACATTTGTTGATAATTTTTGGAAAATAATTAACTGGGATGAGGTGGAAAAAAGATATTCATAAAACTGCCTGGAAGGACAAGGTGGCACAGTGGTACAAAAAAAGCGTTGGAGTTGGGGGTAGCTATTATCATCAGGAAGTAATCATTCCAAATTCACTGCGATTACTCGATATAAAAGCTGGGGAAAAAATACTTGATCTTGGCTGTGGCCAAGGTATAATGGGAAGACAAATTAAAAATAAATATCTGGGAATCGATTTATCGACAGAATTAATTGAAGAAGCCAAAAAACTGGATAAAAATATTAACCACACTTATCTGGTTGAAGATATAACTAAAGAATTAAAAATATACGGCAGCTTTGATAAGGGAATGATAATTTTAGCTCTCCAAAATGTGAAAAAACCTTTTGGAGTAATTAGGAATTTTTCAAAATTATTAAACAAAAATGGAGAACTATTGATCGTTATTAATCATCCAGCTTTTAGAATCCCCAAACACAGTGACTGGGTAGTTAAAGATAATAAACAGTTCAGAATAATAGAAAGTTATTTGTCACCACTGGAAATTCCCATAGAATCCAGCCCTTTTGATAAAAAAGACAACCAAATTTCTTATAGCTATCACTATCCCCTGTCGGCATACATGGAGATGCTTTCCGATAACGGATTTCTAATAAAAAATTTGGAGGAGTGGATTTCACCAAAGAAATCTGAGGGGCCAATGGCTATAATAGAAGATAGAGCGAGGGCCGAGTTCCCTCTGTTTTTAGCAATTAAAGCGGTAAAAAATGGATAAAAAAAACAGGTACTGGTGGTCGGGAATTATCGTTTTTTTGATAATACTGGTGGCCATTTTAGTTGTTGATGGCCAAAAGGAGCTGGGGCTGATAAATAATTGTAAAAGTTTAAGAATTAGGCCACTATCGGAAAAATTTTTCACCTGGGAAGGAATACTGGAGCTGAATCAAAAAGGCGAATACCAACCAAAATGCATTTAAAAAAAATGACTAGATTATTGGGCGCTGGCTTTTGTAGGGGCGCCGCTAGCCGGCGCCCCAAATATTAAAGCTGGCTGGGAATTATATTTTATTTCAATAGGAAAAAGCTCAAGATCTTTAATTTTTGTTTTTGAGAGGATAAGCCGGGCAATCTGGGAATGAGAAGTTTCGTAGGACCACGACTGATCAAAGATAAAATTACCAAAAGAATAAAAGATGGGTTTATCTTTATAAATTTCGTAATCTTGCCAGACATGAGGATGGTGGCCGTGAATAATATCGGCACCGGCATCAACCAACTCTCTAGCCAAATTTACCCGCCAGGTCTCAGCCTTGGGTAAATATTCGTTACCCCAGTGAATAGAAACAATAAGCCAGTCAACCTCCGGATTATATTTCTCAATATCAGCAATTATTTGGGATTGCCGCGCTTGCTCCCTCCAGAGGCGGGTAGGCGCAATGACAGGATAGGTAATAAAGTCGTAACCCAAAAAACCAAAACTAATGCCATTAATTTTTTTAGTTGTAAATTCCGGGAAATAAATAATATTATTTTCTGATAAAAAGTTATGGGTTTGAGATAAACCATCTTCGCCATAATTTAAAATGTGATTATTGGCTAAATTTAAAACAAATTTATTTGACTTAAGATAAGGTAAGAACTTTTCGTCGCCACAAAAAGTAAAAGTTCCCGTTTTGCCTTCAGGACAACTAGCGATAATAGGACTTTCTAAATTGGCTAAATTAAAATCATTTGACAATAGCCATGGAGAAATTTCTCTAAAAGACCAGGAAAAATCTTGTTTATTTCGGGCGGTCGAGGTGATGTAACGACCGAGACTCAAATCACCGACTAGGCCAAGGGTAACAGTGGAAATTGGGGTGGGAGTGGGGGTAGGAATAAATCCCCCTTCCTCGGTAGACTTCGGCGAGACAATGGGAGATGAAATAAAATATAATAGGAGAGAGAAAATGATTAGAAAAAAAATAAATATCAGTTTAGTTATTGTATTATTCAGTGCTTTATTGCTGGGTGCCTGTGGGGTTGAGAAATCTGGAGTGGAAATTGTGAGCTCGCCCATAGCTAAAGTATATCTTAACGGGAAAGAAAGCGGAATGACGCCTTATAAAAATAATTCTCTAGTACCAGGAAAAATTACAATTAAACTGGAAGATGAGGGCAATAGCTGGGAAAGAGAGATAAAACTGGAAAATAATGTGACGACGGTAATTAATTGGAAGCTTAGTAAAGATAATAGTAGTGGTTATATTTTATCGATGGAAAAAAGCGGCGAAAGTGATGGTTTACTTATCAATTCAATTCCTGGTGGGGCAATGATTTTTGTTGATGGAGAATTAAAAGCAATCAGTCCAAATAAAATTGAAAATTTGGGAGAGGGTGATAAAAAAATTTCACTGAGTTATCCCGGTTTTAAAAGTGTTAATTTAATCGTTAAAATGGTTAAAAACTACCAAATAGTAATTGACGCGAAGCTAGAAAAAGAGGAAAAAATAAAAATAAGTGAAGTCCCAAGTCCAACTCCACTTAAACAAATAGTTCCCATGGTTAAAATAAAAGAAACAGAAACTGGATGGCTAAGAGTGAGAAGTAATGCGAGTGGTAGTGGGGCAGAGGTAGGCCGGGTCAAACCAGGAGAAAGTTACGAACTACTAAGTCAAAATAACGATTGGTATCAAATTAAATTTGATGATAAAAGCGGGTGGATCTCGGTTAAATACGCCGAAAAAATTTAAGAGTAAAACCAAAAAAGATAATCGCGAGACCAATAAAAACATAAAATTTTTGCTGACTGTTTAAAATCAGGGACAAAAAACCTAATGCCAGACTGAGAAACCAATAAAAAAAAGAAATCCGCCGCCTCCCCCAGCCGAGCTTTAATAGCTGATGGTGAAGATGATTACTATCAGACTTAAAAGGAGAGTGGTGATGCCAAAGGCGGTAAACAATAACAAAGATAGCGTCAAGCATGGGTAGACCAAGTAAAAAAATAACCGTGGCAAGCTTGGCTCCCGATAAAATAGAAAGAATGGCCAGTAACAGCCCAGCTAGAGATTTGCCACTATAACCAGGCATGATTTTTTGAGGATAAAAATTGAAAGGTAAAAAACCCAGATAAGCACCGGCAACGGTAAAAGCCAGAATAATTACTGGCCATTGAGTCACATCATTTTGAAATTTTAGACCAAGAATACCAATAAAAATAGCAGAAATAGAAATGAAACCAGGAAGCTGACCATCTACCCCAGAGGACCAACCAACAAAATTCATACACCAGACAATCCAAAAGATAGCCAATAGATCAGCCAAAAGCCAGATTGAATGAGTCCCCCCCATAAAGGAAAAAAAGATTTGGGGGTGAGATAAATCAAAAACACCACCAAAGGGATTTGAAACATAGGCAATGCCAATGCCAGCCGCCACCACAATCATGGCAGAAATAAAATTAGTAAAGAGACGAAAAAGAGGACTTATATCTTTTAAATCGTCGAAAAGACCAATTATTAGGGCAAAAAATGAGGCCATTAAAATACCAATTAAATGCTGATCTAGGGGCAAAAAGATTAAAGAAGTTATAAAAACACTGATAAAGATTGGTAGGCCGCCACCTCTCGGAACAGGCTTCGTAGCCGTGGCATTACCACTTTTTAGTTGTTTGATTTTTGGATCTTCGACCCAATGATGAGTATGGAAAAATTTAATTACCAAAGGGGTAACAAAATAAGAAATTAAAAAAGCGGTAGGTAAGGCCAGTAAATAAAGAAAATTCATTAGATGGCCAAATTTATAATCTGTAAAAGTGAAATGATAGAAAAGAGAGAAATAATAAATCCAAAAATCACTAAAAGTTGAGAGAGGAGAATTTTCTTGGTGTAAAAATAAAGAGCCAGAAAATAATTTATAAGTAAAGTAATTAAGGAGAATAAAGGAAGAATAAAAATTGAAGCTGAAGAGGATAGCCAGGATTGGCCCCAGGGACGGGAAAAATAAATTGGAATTTCCGGAGGTAATTGATTATAAAACCAAGTAATTATAACTATTTGGGCTAGGAACAAAAATAGACTATAACGGAAAAAACGGGAGTTCAGACTACCCTGCCAAAACTTACCTAAATTACCAAAAAAAGAAGAAAAAACGTTCATGGTTTAGTCTCGAAATTTAAAAAGATAAGCGGAGCCAATCTGGTCAATAAGAACATAATAATTAGCGATAAAATCATCAAGCTGCGGAAAGGGGCGTGAAGGCTGAGGGTAATAAATTATTAATTTGGGAGTAGTCAATTTAAGCTGGGAAATGGTCAGGTCGTGAGCTTTAAAATCGACAACATGATAAGAAACGAGATACTTGGTGGCTGGAAGCCGATCACTTAGGGGAAAGAGATAAGACTGATCTCCCCAAACGTAAATTTTGTCACTCGGACTCGTTAGGGATTTTATTTTACTAGCCAGGAGATAATTTTGAGACACCTCATAACCAAAATACTGCCGGTAATTATCAGTATTTTTTTTACCAAGAGCATAACTATAAAAGTTAAGATAATATGGTAATACAGGATAAAAATAAAATTTATAGCGAAAGAGAGAAACAGTAAAGAGAGAAAAAACAAAGAGAACCCATAATTTTGATTTCAAAAAGAAAAATAGGAGGAGACAAAGAGGAGGTAAAACCTGAATTAAATAATGAGGATAAGGCCGGCCGGAAAGTAAAGCCCCAAAAAGAGCGGCAAAAAACCAGGATGAAAGAAAAAAAATGTTTTTAGAAATTTTTTTGAAATGAAAAAGAAGAAATGAAATAAGCCAAAGTATTAAAAGAACTATCCCCCGATTAATTAAGCCACCGGAGGCAACAGAGGCTTGTTGATTCCCGGTTGACCAGGAAGAGAGATAGCCAAAATTTTGAAGTAACGCGGCAAAAAGAAAAGGCTGGAGAGCCCCCTTAAGAGCAAAATAGATCAAATAAAGAGTAATCGGAACTAAAAAAGAAAAAGAAAAAATAAAAAGATTTTTAAGTTTTGATTTGTAAAAAATTAAAAGCCAAAGACAAAGAAAAGCAAATTCAATCGCTACGGGAACTTTGATGGTAAAAGCCAGACCAAGCAGAAGACCCGCCGACGCCAAGGCTTTGGCGGGCAAGCCAGAAACTGAGGAATATTTATAAAAGATGTAAACGGCAAGAATGGTGGGAAGGAGCATGAAAACTTCAGCATTGGCGATATTACCCTCAAAAAGAGGGATGGAGGTAAGGATAAGAAACAAGAGAGTAGACAATTGAGACGAGAGACGAGAAACGAGAATTTTTTTTGAGAGTAAATAAAAAACGTAAACAGTAGGAATCATGACTAAAAACAAGAGTAAGCGAAAACCAAAAACCGTATGCGCCAAAGCGGCCAGATAATAAAGAGTTGGGGGTTTATTGTCATGTATTTGCTGAAATAACAATAGACCGTGGCGAAGAGCTTGTCCTATGGTTAAATATATTCCCTCGTCGCCATACCAATAGGGTTCAAAGAGTGAGGGTAAACGGAGGAGAAAAAATAGAATGGCATAAAACATATTATCTTTATTTTACACTAGAGGTCTTGACAGTCGTCTTATATTCAAGACGGCGGCCAAATAGAAGTCGGGTATGGGAATGAAGTCCGGGCAGGACTGACATAGCCAGGGTGGCGATAGGCATCATTGGCCATTGAAGAATATTTTTGAGAATATTCCCAAAACCCTTTTTTTGATAGGCTGGGCGAAGTTTCCAATCGAGAACAATTAAAATGAACATGGGAACAAGGCAAATCGTCAAAATTAGATTGGCAATTCTGGGTAAATTGTAACCAAGAGTAGTATTGAAAAAATAAGGGTTAAGGGCAACGGGCAAAGAAGTCCCAAGAGTCAAAATAAACCAATTGGTGGACCAGATAAAATGAGTTTGAATTAATTTATAAATTCTGAGGGCCCTCGTTAGCCAGGGAATCTCAGGGTGAAGACGAGACTGCTCAATAGCATAAGGAATATCAATAGCCCCCCAGGCATGACGAAGACACTGGTTGTAGCGATTTTTGAGAGCGGAAAAATAATTTTTTCCGTCTGGAGCATCAACAATAGTAGGTAAGAAAATCGGGTTAACCGTGGCTCGGCCACCAGTAGCAAAAAAGGTCTGTAAAAAAATGTGCCAATCTTCGGGAATCATATCGGGATCCCAATAGCCAACCGAATCAATTAATTTATAAGAAGAAGAATAGCAGGAATAGTTAAAGAAAATGCCATCGGGCTCCTGAATATTGGCAATGTGAATGGCGTTGCCCATAATTCCGGTGATTCTAATAAAGGCGGGGACACTATTGATATTGTGGTGCCAAAAAATGGGTGATTGCCAAAAACGAAAATAACGGTTTGGATTCGAGGCAAAATTATAGGTCAGGGCAGAAAAATATTTGGGGTTAAAAATAGTATCAACATCACAGGAAGTTAAGGTACAATTTTCAATCTTTAATCTACAATTAGGATTATCAAGGTAATGCTTTTTGAAATATTTAGCGGCCCAGGCTTCATTGGTGTGTTTACCGGCAATTTCGCCGGGTAAATTACTGGGATGTTCGGTAAAAATTAATGAGCCAAAAACTGATTTATATTTTTTTTGAAAATAATTAATTGTTTTTTGATTATTTTCTTCCCCGGCTCGGGCTTCTTGGGCCAAAATAACATGGATTTTTTTGAGATCGATATCAATTTGAGAGGAAAGACTAGAAAAAGCCATTTCAATAATCTCGAGGGGCTCTTTGTATGAGGAAATAATGACGACATGATTAATATCTTGATAACGAAGCCAAGAAGCCCGAAAATCCTGTTTAAATTTTTCAAGCCAATTAGTGCCCTTTGCTTTTTGAATTTTGAAATAGCCGAGAACAGCCAAGATGGCCGACTTGAATGATTCATAAAGCCAGTAAACTAAAAAAGCCAAGACGAAATAGGCAACGACTTTGGGCAGTAAAAAAGATCCCCAAATGGGAAAAAGAATCACAAACCAAGCAAAAATGCCGGGGATCATTTCATAAAAGCGATATCTTCTAGTATTTTTATTCATTTGAGACTTAGGTATTATAACAATAAGAGGGTAAAATACGTTAATGGACGAGCTAAAAATAGCAATTAATAAAACACGAAATTATGCAAAAAAATACGGACAAAGTCTTAATGACCAGCAGTTGTTTTTGAGATTAATTTCACAAAAGAGCTATCAATTAACTGAGATAATGGGGAAAGGAAATAAAAAGATAACCCAAAATGACTGGCAAAATAAATTAAAGAAAGCAGAATTGTTTACTCAAAAATATTTGGGAAAAATGGGGGGTATTTTAATGGTAGGAGTGACCGGATCGGTGGCCGCGGAATTTGCCTTTAAAAATGAAGATATTGACCTTTTAATAGTAACCAAAAATAATGAACTATGGTGGTGGCGTTTATATTTAAGATTTTTTATTTGGTGGCACAAAATCCCTCACCGAAAATTTGGGGAAAAAGAAAATGCTGATGAATTTTGTTTTAATTTGTGGCTCGACGAAAATAATCTCAGCCTCCCCAAAAACAAAAGAAATTTAAAAAATGCCACCGATTTAATTTTGATGAAACCGGTTTGGGAAAAGAATAATATCTATTATAAATTTTTGAAAAACAATAAATGGGTAAAAAAATATTTAGCGACAGGATACGAATATCGAAAAAACATGAAAAAATCTAAATCCAAAAAACAAAATAATAATAGAATTAAAAAAATTATTAATATAATTCTTTTTGGAGGACAATATCTCTACATGCGAGTAATAAATAAACAAAAACCAAAAAGAAATGAGATTAATTTAGGTCAGGCGTTTTTTCATAAAAACGGTTAGGGTACAATAAAGGATACGAAAATAAAAACATTATTTTTAGCTTTGTTTGTTTTCACCCTGGCCAACGGCATACTCTTGGTCTCAATCTCTAGAGCCTCACTAGAAATAATGAGTAAACAAGAAAGAGAAGGCCGGCTGCGAACTGAGCCAGTAATTATTGATGGGGTAGAAATATATAAACTACCCCAAAGTCGAGTGTTACCAGATAGCGGTTATTACTGGATAAAAAAAATTCGGGACTGGTTTTGGCAAAAATTTAGTTTTGATGAAGAAAAGATAATTCAAATAACTTTAATATTGGCAGATAAAAAAGTCTCTGAAGCCAGAAATCTGATGGAAAAGGAAAAATATAGTTTAGCCATAGACAGCTACTATAAAGCTATAGAAAAATTAACAGAGGCGAAAAATCTGATTAATAAATTTGAAAATAAGCCTATCTATAGAAATGAGATAAATAATCAAATAAAAAAAATGGCAGAAGTATACAGAAAGATGATTGAAGAAGTGGGTAAAAATGATAAAATCGATGAGCAAAAATATTTAAGACTTTTGCAAGAAATAAATGAGTTTGAAAAAAAACAAAATTAAGAGAAAAAGGCTGATCTGGTCACTGGTAATAGTGGCTGCTGGTATATTATTTTACTTGCTTTTCAAAGATATACCCAACCCTAAAAAGTTGGGGTCTGGAGAGTATGCCGAGTCGTCACAGATAATGGATAGAAACGGAAAAATGCTTTATGAGATCTATGCGGATAAAAATAGAACCAGTGTAACCCTGGCCGATATTCCGGACAAAATGATTAAGGCAACTCTAGCAATTGAAGATAATAATTTTTATAAACACGCTGGTTTTGATATCAAGGGAATAATTAGAGGTTTATATCGGACGATCTTTCAAAAAAGACTTCAGGGGGGTTCAACCATAACCCAACAGCTAGTAAAAAACGCCTTACTCAGTCCGGAAAGAACCTGGGAAAGAAAAATTAAAGAGGCGCTGTTGACAATAATTACGGAAATCATGTATAGTAAGGATGAAATTTTGGAGATGTATTTTAATCAAACTCCGTACGGAGGAATTATGTGGGGAGTAGAGTCAGCCGCAAGGGGAATTTTTGATAAAAATGTCAAAGACTTGAGCTTGGCAGAAGCAGCTTTAATTGCCGGTCTACCCGGATCGCCAACAAAATACTCCCCTTTTGCTCATCCAGACGCAGCCAAAAACAGACAAGAACTAGTACTAAAAAGAATGGAAGAACTGAAATATATTAGTAAAGAAGAATATGAGAAGGCAATAAAAGAAGAATTGAATTATAAGCTTAACAGAAATGAGATTAATGCTCCTCATTTTGTTTTTTATGTCAGAGAGCAATTAATAGAGAAATATGGAGTTAAAAAGGTAACTGAGGGAGGCTTAAAGGTCTGGACCACTCTCGACCCAGATTTACAAAAATACGCCGAGGAAGAAGTGGCAAAGGAAATTGAAAAACTTAAAAAACAAAAGGTGAGCAATGGAGCGGCTCTAATAACCGAGAGCAAAAGTGGTCAAATACTGGCCATGGTTGGATCAAAAGATTATTTTGATAGTGAAATTGATGGCAAATATAATGTGACAACGGCACTTCGACAGCCAGGTTCATCAATAAAGCCACTGAATTATGCCTTGGGAATAGAAAGCGGAAAGGTGACAGCGGCATCAGTTTTTAATGACGAAGAAACTTGTTTTAAAGTTGAGAATCAAAAAGCTTATTGTCCAACAAACTACGGTTATCGGTATTTTGGACTTCAAACTTTAAGAAATTCACTCGGTAATTCTTTAAATATCCCCGCGGTAAAAATGCTGAGCTTAAACACGGTTCAAACATTTGTAGCATCGGCCTCGGCTATGGGAATTAGTACTTTTAAAAATTCTAGTGATTATGGACTATCACTAACACTGGGAGGCGGTGAGGTCTATATGACTGATATGGCTGTGGCTTTTGGTGTTTTTTCAAACATGGGAATAAGGCAAAATTTAGTTTCAATTTTGAAGGTGGTGGACAAAAATGGGAAAATTTTAGAAGAATATAATTATTTTCCGGGCGATAGAGTCTTATCTCCAGAAACGGCTTTTATCGTGGCTGATATTTTATCCGATGATGGGGCGCGAAGTATGGTTTTTGGGAGGGGCTCAATGTTAAATATTAAGGGCCACCCTGAAGTAGCAGTAAAGACGGGAACAACCAATGAGATGAGAGACAACTGGACGATAGGATTTACCCCAGAATACGTAGTGGCAGTCTGGGTCGGAAATAATGATAATTCAAAAATGGGTTATCTCGTCTCGGGAACTACTGGCGCTGCCCCAATTTGGAATCGAATAATGAGTAAGGTGTTGGAAAATAAAGCCGTAAAAAATTTTACGAGACCTAGCGGGGTGGTTACAATGAATGTCTGTAATTTAACTGGACAATTACCACCCGAGGGGGGCTGTGATTCACACAACGAACTTTTTAAAAAGGAATTTGTCCCAAAATTAAGAATCCCTTTACAAAACAACATCTTGATTGATAAAACAACCGGTAAAATTGTAAAAGAAGGTGAAGATAACCCCAATGCGGAGTGGCAAAATAGACTCAGTGTTCAAGATGTGACAGGGGAATGGGTTTGTTTAGATTGTCCGAAAGATGAAGAGAATAATTAATTTTTTTATTTATATCGGTAAACCACTCTTAACTATAATTAAAGGCCTGTCAAAAATAAAACTGCCAAAAGATATTTTTATTAAAAGGAAAAAAAGAAAAAATATTCTCCTCAAAAAAAATAAACCGGTTAGAATAAGTAAAAACAAGATAACTTTTAATTGGAAATATCCGGCTTTATTTTTACTAACCTTGCTCATAACTGCCTTATTACTGTGGATTTACCAAAGAATTTTTAGCGATTTACCGAATATTAATGAAATATATAATCCACCAAAATTGTCGACAAAGATTTATGACCGACAAGGACTACTTTTATACCAATTTCATGAAGATGAAGATCGAAGTTGGGTAAATTTGTCTCAAATTCCCCCGGATTTAATTTCGGCGACTCTGGCAATAGAAGATAAAGATTTTTACGAGCATCATGGTCTCAGCATCAGAGGAATTATAAGAGCAATGATTTTTAACTTTAAAAATACAGGCGAAGAAAAGTTGAGAGGAGGATCAACTATCAGTCAACAACTGGTAAAAAACGTATTTCTTAATGGAGAAAAAAGCTGGGAAAGAAAGATAAAAGAGGCCATACTGGCAATAATGCTTGAAAATAAGTTGAGCAAAAATGAAATTTTGGAAAGATATTTTAATCAAGTTCCCTACGGGGGAAATATATATGGAGTGGCAGAAGCGGCTGGCCGCTACTTTGGGAAAAAAGTCGAAGATTTAAATTTGGCAGAGGCCACTTTTTTGGCTGGATTGCCAGCCGCCCCTGGTTCATACTCCCCTTTTAATGAAGAGGGATTTAAACTGGCAAAATCAAGACAAGAACATGTTTTAAATGAAATGGTGAGTGCTAAAATGCTCGATTTTGAAAAAGCTGAAACAATCAAAAAGATGGAAATAAAAATTATTGAAGAAAAAAGAAATATTTTGGCGCCTCATTTTGTTTTTTATGTCAAAAACTATTTAGAAAAATTGGGTTTTACGGAAGTGGCTAGACGGGGCCTGCGAGTAATAACTAGTTTAGATTATGATATTCAAAAGGAAGCGGAAAAAATTGTCAAAGAAGAAGTGGACAAAGCGAGTCGATTAAAAATTAGCAATGGAGCTAGTGTCATTTTAGACGTAAAAACAGGTGAAATACTTGCCTTAGTTGGCTCGAAAGATTATTTTGCAACTGATATTGACGGAAAATTTGATGTGGTTACCCAGGCGCTTCGGCAGCCAGGCTCGTCCATAAAACCGATCAATTATTTACTAGCATTAAAAAAAGGAAAAAACCTCTGGGATACGATTGAAGATAAACCAGTAAGATATAAAATAGCTGGCCAAAAAGATTATACCCCTCAAAACTATACCGGAAAATATTTAGGAACAGTAACCCTAAGAACAGCCCTGGCCTCCTCTCTCAATGTTCCCTCAGTAAAACTACTTAACGAAAACGGGGTCGATGATATGATTGATTTGGCTCAGGATATGGGAATTAACACCTGGACTGACAGATCTCGATTTGGTCTATCTTTGGCCCTTGGGGCAGGAGAAGTAAAAATAATCGAAATGGCAGGAGCTTATAGTGTCTTTGCGAATTTGGGAAATAAAGTCGAGGTAAATCCAATTTTGCAAGTTGACAATTACCTTGGAGAGATGGTTTATAAAAAAGAAACAAAAGCGGAAAAAATTGCTTCGGAAATCGATACTTTTTTGATTAATAGTGTCCTGAGTGATAATCAGGCCAGAGCGCCTGTCTTCGGGACTAATTCTCTCCTACAAATAAAAGGTAAAACCGTGGCGGTGAAAACTGGAACTACCAATAATCTGAAAGATAACTGGTGCATTGGCTGGACGCCAACATATCTGGTAGCGGTCTGGGTTGGCAATAATGACAACTCGCCGATGAGCTGGGTAGCCTCCGGAATTTCCGGAGCGACTCCAATTTGGAATCGAACAATGAGATTTTTAATTGACGATAAAAAAAATGAAAACTGGGAAACGCCAAAAGGTTTATATAAAGTTGAAGCTTGTGGTAAAAATGAATGGTTTCATGATGGTAATGAAAAGAAAATAAAATGTATTTCACCGACTCCAACCCCAGTCTTGTCTATTTAAGTAAATGCCAATAAAAGATGGTAACGAGATTTGAAAAAACCTCAATTTCAGGAGAATCTGAATTAATTTTTCCGGGAATTTTGGCATATATTTCAAATTGATTTTTGGGGGTAGAAATTTTAGATAATATTTCAAAAGACTCAGAATTGTCTTTTATTTTTTCAATAACTTTTACCCCCTCAGGTAAATATTTTTTGGCGTAGGCAGGCTCGTGAGGAGTAGTAAGATAACTAAAATCAGGGGAAGAATTAAATTTTGAAGAATAGGAAAAATCGGTAACCCCGATAGATCTGACAAAAACTGACCAATTTTCAGGTATTTCAGGTGAAAATTTTGAAAGCGAAAAAGAAAGGCTGGGCATTTTAAATTTTTTTATATTAAAAGATTGAAACTCCCGATAAAACCAAAAAGAAAAACTAAGACCAACTGTGAGCAGTAAAAAAAGAATAATGGTGGTCCGTTTTTTTCTTAATTTATCAACGTCATTGATAGTTTCGACAAGGTCAAGCTGCTTCCCTTCTTCTGAAGGAAATTGTTTAAGTTTTTTATTTGATTTTAGAGACATATATTAATTAATCTTCAATCTGGGAAAGATGTAAAATACCGGCCTTGGCCCCAAGGGCGGAAACAACCGAGGCGGAATTATGAATCCCCCAGGAAAGGCATTGTTCCAGAGAATAATTTTGCATCAAGCCAGCTACAAAGGCAGAACCAAAGGCATCGCCGGCTCCAGTTTCGTCGACGGCGTGGGTATTAATAATTGGAGAAGATAGGGTCTCACTCGGGGTCAAAATTTTAGCTCCGAGACGACCATTGGTAACAGCGATTAGAGGGGCAAATAATTTTAATTTGTCATAAAAAGATGAGTTCTTATGACTGGTATCAGTTAAAATTTCAGCTTCCGGACGGTTAAGCAAGAGAAAGTCGAGGTGTTTCAAAAGAGGGATAAGCTGACGACGCTGCTTTAGTTCCCGAAGACCAGGATTAAAAGAAATTTTGATATTATTCTCTTTGGAAAAACCAATTAATTCCTCAAGTAAGGGCAAATTGCCTTCAAGGGAGGTAAGATAAAGCCATTTGGTTTTCAGTCTATCCCAGGGTATATTTTTACTTTCAAGCCGGGTCGAACCTCGACTCGTTAAAATAGAACGAGTGCCATTTGAAGAAACTAAAATAAGGGAAAAATCGCTACGGTCTTTTGGGTTGACAACTAAAAACTGGCGATTAATTTTTTCATTGATGAGATCAGTCTGAATGTACTCCGATAAAGGATCATCTCCGATTAATGAAATTAGAGATGTTTTTAATCCGAGACGAGAAAAAGTGGTGGCAGAATTGGTGGCTCCCCCACCGCTACAGATTAAAGACTGGGAAATTTCGTTTTTACTGGATCTTTTTAAAGATAAAAAACGCTTATTTTCAAGAAGCTCGGCTGATTTAATAAAAATATCAGTGGTGGCAGCACCAATGGAAATGATGTCAAACATGCTGGTTAAAACTAATTAAATTTTGCTTTATGACCTGCTTCACATCGTTAATGACAGGAGTAAGGTATTCATATAATTTTTCACCGTGCCCAAGAGTAAGCTGATGACGAAGTGAGTCAATAAATTTTAGACGTAGGCTGGTATTGATATTAATTTTGACTACCCCTAAACTGATAGCACTTTGGATTTGGTCAAGAGGGACTCCGGAGCCACCATGAAGAGTCAAGAAGGTATTTCCCAAAGTTTGTTTAATTTCAGAGAGAAGGCTGATATTTAAGTGTTCGGGAAGATCATTATTTACACCGTGTAAATTACCAATAGATAAGGCAAAAAGATCAGCCTCAGTTTCGGCCATAAAACGCTTGGCCTCCGAGGGACTGGTAAAGGAATCGGATGAGGGGGTCGCACCCACTAGATTGATATGATTAAATTCAACCTCAATTAGGGCACTGGGGTACTTTTCTTTCATTTGGCTAACAAAATATTTGGTGGTAGCGAGATTGGTGTTAAAGTCCATTTTTGAACCATCAAAATGAACCATATCAAAACCAATTTTTAAACAGTGTTCAAGACGGCGAACGTCGTAACCATGATCGATATTTAAATATATCGGGAGACCTTCAGAATTAGCTTTTTTAACGAGCATCAAAAGCCTTTCAGCCCCAATAAATTTATCTTCGGAGGGAGAAAGCTGAACAAGACAAGGAAGGTTTAGCTCTGAAACGGCCATTTCTACTGCCTGATAAATCTCAAAAGAATCGATGTTAAAGGCGGGCAGGGCTTGATGTTTTTGTTGATAGTCTGAGAGTAAATTTTTTAAAGGAATCATGATTTAGATAATAACTTTTTTAACGATTCAATAATAGCTAAGGGAGAAAGGCCGTAGTGGTGATATAAATCAAAATAGTTTGCAGCTGATTGACCAAAAGAATCGTCGACAGCCAGGTGAATAAATTTAGATTTTATCCCCGAAGATAAAATTAAATTTGCGATGGCATCACCAAGACCACCATTTTTTTGATGATCTTCAATGACGAGACAACGACCGGTTTTTTTAATTGATTCTAAAATAGTGTCTGAGTCTAGAGGTTTAATCGAAGAACAGTTAATGATGTCCAATGAATATTTTTTAAAATCATCAGAAAATAGCTGAGTTAAGATGGGACCATAACCAAGAACAGTAATATCACGACCGGATTGAATTAATTGAGATTTACCGATAGTAAAGGACAATTTTGGTGGATAAACTTCAGTGGTAGGGGGGCGAACTAGTCGAAGATAGGCTGGGTGAGGACTACTGGCAAGAACCGGGAGCATTTTTTTCATCTCGATGGCATCTAAAGGAGCAAAAACTTCCATGGTGGGTAGAGAGCGCATGAGAGCGATGTCTTCGAGCATCTGATGAGTGGCTCCAAGGTCACCACTGATGAGACCGGCATGTGAACCGACAATTTTGACATTTTGGTGGTTGTAGCAAATAGACTGTTTAATCACTGCCCAGTTTAGGGCAGGAGAAAAACAAGCAAAAGAAGTTAAGAATACAGTTTTACCGGAGGCGGCTAGACCAGCGGCAACCGCAGCGGCGTTTGATTCGGCGATCCCACATTCGATAAAACGACTTTTAAAACGAGCAGCGAATTTATCGAGATAAAGTGAGGGACGAAGACCAATATCAACCACATAAATATTGGGGTTTTTAACAGCAAGTTCAAAAAGAGTGTCAGCAAAGGCTTGGCGGATAGAAGAAATCTTAAATCTACAATCTACAGTCTTCATATTATTTGGCCTCTAGTTCTTTTTTAGCATTTAAATAAATTTCTTCGGGTAATTTTTTAACGTCGTGAAATTCAAATTTATTTTCCATAAAAGAGACACCTTTGGCAAAAGTGGTCTTGGCGATAATACAAGTGGGATAAATCGATGATGATTTGGCGATTTTTAAGGCTTTTTGAAGTTCATTAAAATTATGACCGTTAACGGTGGTGACAGTCCAGTCAAAGTGAAGATATTTAGAGGCCAGCTCGTCTAAGGGCATCATCTCGGCGGTAGAACCACCCAGCTGATAGCCGTTCGAGTCAACAATATTGATAAGATTGCCTTGATGATATTTACTAGCAAAGGCGACGGCTTCCCAAATTTGACCTTCATTGTGCTCACCGTCAGTGGTCAAACAAATGGTGTGATGAGTTTTATCGCCAAGAGCTAAACCCGAGGCAAAAGAAAGACCCTGACCAAGAGCCCCAGAGGCATACTCGACACCGGGAGTCTCAAGATTTAAATGACCCTGAAGCCGAGAAGCAAAAAGGCCATAAGTAAGAAGCTCCGAGCGGGGAATGATATTTTTTTGAGCTAAGACAGCATAGAGAGCAGGGCAAAGATGGCCAGCGGAGAGAATAAAATGGTCTTTGTTAAAGTTAAATAAATCGCTATTATAGAGAGAAATTAAGATATCAATTGAAGATAAAGAACCGCCAATGTGGCCAAATCCGGCGTGGTTGATCATCTCTAAAATGTCAAGGCGAAGGGAACGGGACAGAGGGTAAAGAGGATGAGCAGAGTTTTTGGGCAAGAACATATAATTAAGTATAAAGCAAAAAGAGAAAAAACCTAAAGTCTAAAAACTAAAAAATAAAATCCAACCTAAAATATGGTAAAGTATCGATACAAATGGAAGATTTGGTAAATAAATATCAAAAGAGCCTAATGGCTTTTATTAGAAAAAAAGTCGGCGATGAAGATGTAGTCGAAGAATTAACTCAAGATATTTTGATGGCAGCTTATAAGGCTTTACCCACTTTTAACGGAAAAAGTAGTGAGTTTTCTTTTATTTGTGGAATTGCGAAACATAAGATTACTGATTATTACCGAAAGAAAAGACTAAAAACGGTCTTATTTTCGGTTAATCCGATCATCGAAGAAATCGCCGAGGATGCCATAACCCCAGAAAGAGACGTCCTAAAAAATGAACTCAAAGAAGAAATAAAAAAAACTATGACTGAACTCAGAGAAGATTATGAAAAAATCTTACGACTCAAGTATATAGACAACTGGAAAAGTAGTCAGATTGCTAAACTTATGAAAATTAGCGTCAAGGCAGTTGAATCAAGGTTGATTAGAGCCAGAAAGAAATTCCAGAGTCTTTGGAGCTATGATAAAGAAAAGAGTAAAGAATTTGTTGAAGCTCGGCAGCCTAATCGGAATTAGGCAGGGATATTTTCTCGGGAGAAATTGGTACGAACTGATGAGAGAACCTTATTTAACCTTAAATAGTTTAAAAGAAAGCCGGGATAAATCACAAATATTTTTGATTAGCTTAACGGCTTTGTCTCCTCTTTTTTTATATATTATTGCGAGAGTTGTTTATGATCTGATTCGTTACGGTAGCTTAATAATGATAACCGGTAAGGGTTTTCAAATAGCAATTTGGGCGCAAGGATTAATACTTCTTTATCTTGGATACTGGACAATTATTGTTTTGCGAGAAAAATAAATGGAAGTACCAAGATACTGGCGACTACAAAAACAAAGATACCGCATGGTTGGTGAGGAGTGTCCGCATTGCAGCGAAAAAATATTCCCCCCACGGGATCTTTGTCCTCGGTGCGGCCGAGGCACTTTAAATAACAATTTAAATGTCTTGATTAAAAATAAAAACGATGATAATAAGGTCAATGAGCAGATTTTCCCTATCAGTAATAGAGTAGAATGAGGGTATGAATTATGAAGAAAAAGTATTTTTCGAAACTATAAATAATAAAAAAATATTTTGTGTTTTGTCGGAACCGGAAAATAATCAGAAAAAAATGGTAATTATGAACCATGGTTTTCGGGGTTCGAATATTGGACCAGCTAGGACTTTTGTCGATTTTAGTCGACTGCTGGCAGTAGAAGGTTATTCGGTTTTAAGATTTGATCAAGCAAATAGTGCCAATTCAGAGGGTAATTACCTTGAGTCTTCTTTTAAAGAATGGGTGGAAACAAGCAAATTTTTTGCCTTAAAATATTTTCAATTAGGCTACAAAAAAATTGCGTTATTGGGACATAGTCTCGGCGGGGCTAGTGCCATTGTAACGACAAGTGCAGCTGAACTTAAAGATAAAATTAAATGTTTACTTTTGTGGGCACCGGGCGATTTTGAAGGTCAGAATAATGTTGACCTTGAGAAAATTTATGAACAAAAAGGTCAACAATTTAAAGGAAAATTTTTAGATGAAGTAAAAGAATCAAAGGTGAAGGAATGTTTAATGAATTATCAAGGTGGAATTCATTTAGTTTTTGGAGAAAGTGATAGATATATAAGCGAGGCTTCGAGGAATAAATTTAAAGAAATTGTACAGTCAAAAGGAGAAGATTATCTGATGCTACCAGGACAAGACCATAGTGACTGGGAATTTAAATGGGCACAAAAAGTCTACGAAGAGGAAATAAAAAAACTTAAGAATTATTTTTGAGTCGCGGGCGGGCGGCCTACGCTAAAGCTACGGCATGGTGAAAGAGTTGAACCAAATTGTTTTGAGTCGCGGGCGGGAGTTGAACCCGCCTGAACGGTTTTGCAGACCGCTGTCTAACCGCTTGACTACCGCGACAAAGATTCGGTTATGCGTGATTTTAAACTATTTTTAGCTCTGCCGCCAGACTTTAATGTTTTATTTCAATAAATCACTTATATCACCACAAGTAGGTTTAAGATTTTGTCCAGATAACTCTGCCACTCGAGAGTCATTAAGATCAATTCTGCCAACAATCCGGTTGGCAACACTTGAGTCAAGAATAGAACATGCATTTTGAGAAAAGGGGCAATTTTGGCAAAATAGAATTTTTGGTAAATCACCTTCTTCAAAACGCAAACTAAAATTAAAGTAGCTTTTATTAGATAAAATAACTCGCTCCACTCGGATATCTTAACACAACAGTATCCTATAAGGCTAGCTATTGACAAATAGTTAATATTATGGGATAATGTTCCTGTTATTTAATTAACTTAAAGATATGGAAAAAAATACTCCTCTTAGAATAAAAGCTATTGTCTGTACTGGTGTTGCTCTTGGTGGTTTGACCGCCTGTAAAACAGAAGTTAAAGCTGGCGATACAGGGATTGCAACTAATTCAATGAGCTTGAGAACAGACGTATTGTCTCCTCGCTCTGATTACTGCGATATAAATAGTGGTAACAGGGTTAAACTGGTTCGTCATAGCTATATTGACTATGATACCTATGAGGAACCCGTGACTTTAATAGAAAATTTAACGGAAGGGGTTGAGTGTTCAGGATGGACAAGCGATAGTAATCTATCAGAAGATTTTGAATGGGATAAAAAATAAAATAATTATTTACCTAAAAAACCCGCCGATGAGGCGGGTTTTTTGTGATTAATAAAAATTATTTATTTATCTGCCTCAATCGCGGCCTGGGCGGCAGCGAGGCGGGCAATGGGCACCCGGTAGGGACTGCAAGATACGTAATTTAAACCTATTTGGTGGCAGTATTTGATAGTTGCCGGATCGCCACCTTGTTCACCACAAATACCAATGTGAAGCTTCTTTTTAGTTGAACGGCCAAGATCAACGGCCATTTTCATCAACCTCCCTACTCCGACTGTGTCAAGAGTTTTGAAAGGATCTTCAGCAAGAATTTTTTTATCAGTATAATCTTTTAAAAATTTACCAGCGTCATCCCGAGAAAAACCATAGGTCATTTGAGTTAAATCATTGGTCCCAAAAGAGAAAAAATCAGCTTCAGTGGCGATGGCATCGGCAGTAAGCGCGGCCCGAGGGATTTCAATCATCGTCCCAATTTCATAGGTCATCTTGACGCCATATTTTTTGATAGTGTCTTCGATTACCGGAACTAATCTGTCTTTGAGCCATTTGAACTCATTAAATTCACCGATCAAGGGAATCATAATCTCGGGAATAAGAGATTGCTTCGCTTCGCTCGCAATGACGTTATTTTTTTTAATAACTTCGCAGGCAGCCTCTGCAATAGCCCTGACCTGCATTTCGAAAATTTCAGGAAAGCTTATACCTAAACGACAACCGCGATGACCCATCATAGGATTTTGCTCATGAAGAGAATCAATTTTATCCTGTAATTTTTCTACGGTGATACCCATTTCCCTGGCTAAAGCTTCAATATCAGCCTTTTCTTTGGGTAAAAACTCATGAAGGGGTGGATCGAGTAAACGAATTTTGACCGGAAAACCTTTCATGATTTTAAAGAGTTCGAGAAAATCATTTTTTTGCATGGGGAAAATTTTGGCCAGAGCTACTTTTCTTTGCTCGGCAGTGTCCGCTAAAATCATTTGACGGACAGCAAAAATGCGATCGGCCTGAAAAAACATGTGTTCAGTCCGACAAAGACCGATACCGGTGGCACCAAAATCACGGGCAACCTGGGCATCCCTCGGGGTGTCAGCGTTAGTCCGAACACCTAGCTTTTTGTATTTATCCGACCATTCCATAATAGTGCCAAAATAGCCGGAAAGCTCCGGATTAACTGTAGGTACCTCTCCTAAAAAAACCTCTCCGGTTGAACCATCAAGAGTGATTAAATCACCTTCGGAAACAATTAGGTCACCGATACGGAATTTTTTTTCGATCTCGGAAACAGCAATGGATTCACAGCCAGAAACACAGCATTTGCCCATGCCACGGGCAACGACAGCAGCGTGAGAAGTCATGCCACCACGGGCGGTTAAAATACCCTGCGCCGCATTCATGCCAGAAATGTCCTCAGGAGAAGTTTCGGCACGGACCAAAATGACTTTTTTGCCGGCTTCTTTCCATTTAACTGCAGTCTCGGCATTAAAAACGACCTCACCGACTCCGGCACCTGGTGAAGCAGGTAAGCCAGTAGCAATAAGCTTATATTTAAATTTGGCTTTAGGATCAAGAGTTGGATGAAGAAGCTGATCTAATTTTTCTGGCTCAATACGAAGCAGAGCCTCTTTTTTGGTAATTAATTTTTCAGAAACTAAATCGATAGCAACTTTGATAGAGGCAGGGGCAGTTCTTTTGCCGCTACGTGTCTGGAGAATATAAAGTTTTCCGTTTTCAATGGTAAATTCAACATCCTGCATATCGCGATAATGTTTTTCAAGTTTGGAAAAAATAGCAATAAGCTGATCATAAACTTTATCGTTGTCCTCCTTTAGGGAGTCAAGATGCTTTGGAGTCCGGATACCAGCCACGACATCCTCACCCTGAGCATTCATCAGATATTCGCCATAGGCTTTGTTTTCACCAGTGGCCGGATTTCGAGTGAAGGCAACTCCAGTACCGGAATCAGCCCCAAGATTACCAAAGACCATGGACTGAACGTTAATAGCGGTGCCAAAAACCTTGGTCTCGTCAATATGATTTAAACGACGATAAGTAATCGCCCGGGCATTGTTCCAAGAACCAATGACAGCACCAATGGCACCCCAAAGCTGAACCTGGGCATCATCAGGAAATTCCCGGTTTTTTTCAATTTTAAATAATTTTTTATAAGCCCGAACAACTTCTTCCCAGTCAGTGGCACCCATATCAGTGTCTTCTCTAATTCCCTTTTTGTCTTTGATACTGTCAATAAGATGTTCAAATTTTTCATGTTCGATATTTTCGACAACATTGCCGTACATTTGGATAAAACGACGATAGGAATCCCAGGCAAAACGAGGATTAGCGGTAGAACTGGCAATACTTTTAACCACATCTTCATTTAAGCCAAGATTGAGAATAGTATCCATCATCCCTGGCATGGAGGAGGCGGCACCAGAACGAACGGAAACCAGTAGTGGATTTTTGGTATCACCGAATTTTTTGCCGGTGGCGGTTTCTAGTTTTTTTAAATTTGCCTCGACTTCTTTTTTTAGAGCCTCGGGATATTTTTTATTATTATCGTAAAAATATTTGCAAACCTCCGTGGAAATGGTAAATCCTGGGGGGACTGGAATACCAATCTTACTCATTTCGGCCAGATTAGCCCCTTTGCCACCTAAAATATATTTCTCCGAGGCATTACCTTCGGTTTGTTTGTTACCAAAGAAATAGACAAATTTTTTCATAGGTTGATTTTATAACAAAAATCCCCCACTTTCGCGGGGGACTTTTTTGATAATAATTTTTTTACATACCCATATCCATCCCACCCATGCCACTCATATCAGGAGTAGCGGGTTTTTTCTCGGGAATATCGGACACTAGAACATCAGTCGTCAAAATCATGGTCCCGACCGAAACGGCGTTGGTGAGAGCCGATTTGGTGACCTTGACCGGATCGAGAATGCCGGCTTTGGTCATAGAAATAAACTCTCCGGTAACGGCGTGATAACCAAGATCTGATTTAATATCAGACTCGAGGGAATCCTTAATTCGGTTGAAAACAAAACCAGGGTCTTCACCACAGTTGATGGCTAGCTTTCGAATGGGTTGCTCGAGAGCAAATTTTAAAATATCAATGCCGACTTGCTCCTCTGATGAATCTGTTTTTACCTTATCTAGGGCGAAAGAAGCTTTGAGAAGAGCGACACCGCCACCGGGGAGAATTCCCTCTTCAACGGCCGCCTTGGTGGCATCAATAGCGTCTTTAACTCGTTCAAGTCTTTCCTTCATCTCAACTTCAGTGGCTCCACCCACCTGAATGACGATAGCCCCGCCAATCAACTTCGCAATGCGTTGACGGAAGGAATCTTTGTCGTAATCAGAAGTAGAAGCATCAAGCTGGACTTTAATTTGAGCCACCCTCGAATCAATTTCAGCCTTGGAACCAGCTCCACCGATTATTTGAGTTTTATCTTTATCGGCAGTGACTGATTCAGCCCGGCCACAATACTCCTCAGGGTCAACATTTTCAAATTTTATCCCGAGATCTTCGGCGATAACTTTTCCACCGGTTAGGATGGCAATATCTTCGAGCATAGCTTTACGACGATCACCAAAACCAGGAGCTTTAACCGCAAGAACATTGAAGGTACCACGAAGTTTGTTGACGACTAAAGTGGCCAGAGCTTCACCATCAATATCCTCAGAAATAATGACAAAGTTTTTGGTTAATTTAACTAATTTTTCCAAAAAGGGCAAAATATCCTGAATGGAGGAGATTTTTTTATCAGTGATAACGATGTAAGGATGCTCAATGACGGCCTCCATTTTTTCAGTATTGGTGGCAAAATAGGGAGAAAGAAAACCATTGTCAAATTCCATACCAGTAGTTTCTTTGGTTTCGAGGTCTAGACCCTTGCCCTCTTCGGCGGTAATCAGGCCGTTGCGACCGACTTTGATAACGGCGGTGGCGATAGCGTGACCAATTTCTTCGCTGGCAGAGGAAATTGTAGCGACTTTTTCAATAGAAGCCAGATCATCAATTTTGATGTCTTTTTTCATCGAATTTAGCTCTTTGATAACGACGGCGAGGCCTTTTTCAAGACCACGGCGAACAATCATGGGATTGGCACCGGCAGCGACATTTTGAAGACCTTTATTAACGATAGCTTGGGCTAAAACAGTAGCCGTAGTTGTGCCGTCACCGGCGGTGTCATTGGTTTTGGAAGCGGCTTCTTTAATAAGCTGAGCTCCCATATTTTCATAGGGATCTTTAAGATCAATTTCTTTAGCGACAGAAACACCGTCATGAATGACTGAGGGACCACCCCACTTTTTTTCGATAGCCACATTTCGACCTTTAGGACCGAGAGTGGTCGCCACAGCATTGGCTAAAGTATTAACACCTTTAAGTAATGATTGGCGGGCATCTTGCCCGAATTTTAGTTGTTTAGCCATAATTTTAGATAAATAGATTAATAGATAATTAGATTAATAATTAATTTATAGTGGCCATGACATCCTCAAATTTGAGGATAAGTAAATTAGTATCACCGTCTTTGTATTCTTTACCACCCCATTCTTTATAAACGACAACATCATCAACTTTGACAGGACAGGAGATTTCGCGGCCGTCGTCAAAAATAGGATCACCAACGGCAATAACCCGACCTGATTGAGGTTTTTCCTCGTGAGATTCGGGTAAAACAATGCCCGAAGCAGTGGTTTTTTCCTGCTTTAAGGGTTCGACTAAAAGATAACCAGCTACTGGTTTGATATTTGATTTAGACATAATAAGATTAATTTATAATTATCAGTCGGGGCAATAGACTGCTAATATTATATCTATATATAGACAGAGGTCAAGGGGGTAATGAGATAATGGAGAGAGAGAAAAAAAGTCTTCAGCCAGAGGCTGATCCGCCTTTGGCGGAAAAATCTAAAAACAAAAAATATGAGATTAAAAAAGACAAAAATTAATAATTTGGAACTTTGGTACAGAGCGGATGATAAATATATTGGTCAGAGAATTGCTCTCCAAAAATATGAAAGATACGAGACAGCATTAATGCTTGGCCAGCTTAATATCAATAGTGTCGTAGTGGATGTGGGAGCCAACATTGGCTACTACACCATCCTAATGGCGAAGAAGTGTAAAAAAGTTTATGCGATTGAGCCAGACAAAGAATGTTTTGATATTTTGAAAAAAAATGTTGAGGAAAATAATTTAAAAAATGTGGTGCTAATTAACAAGGCAGCGAGTGATAAAAGGGAGAAAAAATATTTAGTAAGGGATGAGGAAAATTTGGGAAATAGTCGGATATCAGAGACGAGAAACGAGAAAGTAGACACTAGAGTTTTAACCGAGACTCTGGATAATTTGCTCATAAATGAACAATATATTAGTTTGATTAAAGTCGATACTCAGGGGTGGGAGCCAGAGGTGATAAGTGGAACAAAAAAAATAATAAAAAGAGACCAGCCGACGATATTTTTGGAATACACACCAGGTGAATATCGAGACAATAAAATGATAAATTTTTTGAAAAAAAATTATCAAAATATTTGGAGTATTAATGACTTTGCTTCTGTCCCCTGGCCGATATATAAAGGAGTAAAAGTCTACGGAGTGGGCTACTGCGATTTATTTTTAAAAAAGAAAATGAAATTAAAAGATTATTTTATAATGATCAAAAATATTAATTATAAAAAATGGATTAAGGGTATAATGGGTTTATATGTCGAAAATAAAACAAATTAAAGCCAGAGAAATCCTGGCCAGTGGCGGGGCACCAACACTGGAAGTAACAGTTACACTAGAATCGGGAGCCCTCGGGGAGGCCTCGGTCAGCTACGGAGCTAGCGCCGGGAGTCATGAAGCCACCGTGCTTTTAGATGGAGATGAAAAGAGATATGGCGGAAAAGGAATGCTTAAGGCCGTAAAAAATATTAATGAGATAATTGGACCAAAACTTTTGGGACTGGAAGGCGAAGAACAAAGAACTCTAGATAAATTGATGATTGACCTCGATGGAACAGAAAAGAAGGCAAACTTGGGCGGAAATGCGATCCTCGGAGTCAGTATGGCGGTGGCCAGGGCCCAGGCGGCAGAGGAGGAGTTGCCTCTTTATAAATACCTGCAAAAAATATACGGATTGATTCCATTAAATACTTTACCCAAACCAATGGTGGTAATGATTGAAGGCGGAAAGCACGCAGCTGAAAGTACTGATTTACAAGAATATTTAGTCTCAGCCATGGGAAATAGAAGTGCTGCCGAAAACGTGAGAATGGAAATGGAAATCTATGAAGAATTAAGAAGAATTCTTAAAAAAGAGAACAAATCGACTAATGTCGGAAATGAGGGGGCTTTTGCTCCAAACGGATTAACTTCAAATGAAAAACCCATCGAATATCTAGTGGAGGCGATTAAAAATGCCGGCTATGTCCCGGGAATTGATGCTGGAGTTTCGATTGATGCAGCAGCGTCAGAATTCTTTAATCTTCAATCTTCAACCTACAATCTAACAATAGAAAATAAAAAGTTAAGCGGAAAAGAATTGATTGAGTATTTTTTGTCCTGGCTACAAAAATATCCGATTGTCAGCTTTGAAGATATGCTGGCTGAGGATGACTGGGAAAACTGGGTTGAACTAACCAGTAAAGTCGGAAATATGCCTAATATTGCTGATGATCTGACAGTGACAAACCTAAAAAGGTGGCAAAAAGCGATTGAAATGAAAGCCGCAAATGCAATTTTGATTAAACTGAATCAGGCAGGGACGGTGAGTGAAACCATTGATTGCTGTATTGAGGCTAAGGAAAATAGTATGTGGACAGTGCCCTCTCACCGAGGCGGGGGTGAGTCAAATGATACTTTTATGGTCGATTTAGCGGTGGCGGTGGGGAGTGAATATATCAAATGCGGTCCAACACGAGGAGAAAGAGTGAGTAAATATAACCGACTGATGAAAATTGAAGAAGAGATAAAAAATGAAAGACGGACAGATTGAATATCAACCAGAAAAAAATCCAGGTGAAATCAAAATAAAAAAACATGATTATCATGGAAGGTCAATTACAGTTGTGGGAATGGAGCATCATGAGCTATTTGATACAAGAATGCCTGATGATTGGCAGAGAGTAATTGGGGGAGTTATGGACAATAATCAAGGAGCGACTGTTTTTTTAGAATATGCGATTCCAGATCTAAAGAGACATTTACTAGCAGAACCTGGGGTAGGTCTTTTAGCAAAGATTTGGCTAAAAGAAGAAAATATTATCAATTTTTTTGGAGAACTTGGAAGAATGGCGGGAGAACGAGGGATGAGAATTGCAGTAGCAGATCCGGCGTCTAATAGTAGCTATGCTTTGGCAGAATTTAGCGATGAAATAAAATGGAAAAAAAAGCAACAGGAAGTTGGTGATAACTATATTCCGATGAACGGACACAAAACTCCCATAACGAAAATGGAAATGGATACACCTAATGCTATTGACGCCAGAAGATTATTAAGCAGTATGGCGGTCATGCAGCATTGTTTGGAAGAAGATGGTGATGCAGTTATCATTTCTCCTCCAGCACATACTGAGAGAATTAATAATTATATTGAAAGACAAATTGAGGCGGAAGGTAATGGTGAGGGTGGAAATCACGACGATAAAAATAAATTAAAGGAGTATTTAAAGAATAATCGTTTTAATAGAAATATTAGATACTACACTCCAAATACTTTTCCTGGATATTATAGAGTAGAAGGAATGGTAATGGAGAAAAATTATCAAGAGGCGCAGTTGGCAATTAGTCAGTTGAATGCAGAACATCCATCAGTCAGAGGAAAGATTATTTTTCATTTGTTAGATCTGGTTACAAAAGGGAATGGAGGTGTGATAGAAAGAAATGCCGAAAAATTATTGAGTAAGTATGTTTCAACTGCAGATAACTGGCAATTTCAGAAAAAAAGCAAGATTAAATCTGATATTCAAAGTACTGATCGTAGGGAATAGTCCAGGAAACTGTGTCTTCGATACTAGCGTTTTCCATAATTTTTCGGAAAAGGCGGATAGAATTACCGTGGGCACTGATGGCAATACCCAAATCTTGATTCGAGAAACGAGATTTTAGAGACTCGATAAATTCTGAAACCCGGACTTCAACATCGGCAAAAGATTCACCGGCTGGAGGACGATTGGCCCAACCGCGGTGCCATTTATCAAATTGTTCTTGGCCATATTGAGCAATAGTTTCCGCATGGGTGTGGCCACTGAGATCACCATAGGATCTTTCGATGATACGGTCATCGATAATGGTTTCGCGGCATTCGGGATGATAAATTAAAACTTCTTTAAGAGTGTCGATAGCTCGGGAAAGACTGGAGCTATAGGCTAAATCAATGGTTTTATCTTTTAACATCTCTCCCAGGGCTTTGGCCTGCTCAATTCCCAATGGAGTCAGCTTGGCATCAAGCCAACCGGTAAAAGTTTTATTAAGATTAAATTCCGACTGACCGTGACGAAAAAGATAAATATTTGACATATAAAGATTATATGCTAAACTTCCCTAGATTTGGAAAGTGTTGATGAGGACATAATACACCCTCGGAACATACCAACAAAATTGGTACGGGAACTCCCGAAACAGAGTTATGAGTATCACTGCATAGTCAAGTACTCGATAATAAGGTAAATAATTGTCGAGCCCAAAGGGGCTTTTTTTATTTACGAAACAAGGTGGTACCGTGAGAAGCCCTCACCCTTGTGAAACCATTTATTGGTTTTACAAAGGCGAGGGCTTTTTTGTGACCGACGGGAGCCAGACGGTTTTGGCGACAGTCTGTAAAACTGTTTTAAGCAGGTTCAACTCCTGCCCGTCGGACTTATGAAAAATGAAATTAATATGTCCCTTTTAAAAAGAATTGTGGGCATACAGTCGCTTAGTAGTGAATCTAATCAGTGCTTTAAAGCATTAAAACTGATTGAAGTGGAAATAAAAAATAAAAATATTCCAGTTATTATTGATTTTAATGAAGGGATTCCTTTTTTAATTGCCGGGAATCTAGATAAAGCCTCGATTTTGTTTTTAAACCATATTGACATCGTTCCAGCCAAGACCAATCAGTTTAAATTGGTTCAAAAAGAAAACATTCTCTTTGGCCGAGGGGTATTGGACATGAAAGGACCCCTGACGGCGGCATTAGGGGCTTTTTTAAAACTATGGAAAAGTGGAAATAGAAATGTAGTTTTTGCTGTAAGTAGTGATGAAGAAACTGGTGGTTTTAAAGGGGCAGCATTTTTAGCAAAAAATGTATTTAAAAATATAAAATTGGCAATTATTCCAGACGGGGGTGGTGAAAATTTAGTCCTTATTCAAAAAGCTCCTTTTCATATTAAAATTTGTGCAAAAGGAAAATCAGCTCATGGATCAAGGCCCTGGGAGGGGAAAAATGCGGCGGAAAATTTATTAAAGTGCTGTTTTCAAATAATAAAAAATATTAATAGTGTTTCACATGATCAAACTACAGCAATAATAAGTCAGTTTCATAGCGGAGAGGCAACAAATATGGTTCCCGATAAAGCCGAGGCCATAATTGATATAAGAATAAAAAAAGAACCAGAGATTAAAAAACTAATTAACAAAATTGAAGTTGTTACACAGAATTGTCATTGTGATTGGGAAAAAATAGATGAACCACTTTTTTTTGAAACAAAGGAAAATAATATTTTTGTCAAAAAATGGGCAAAAGCCTTTAGAGAAATACACAGCAAAGAAGTGAAACTAATCATAGAGAGCGGAGCCTCAGATGCCAGATTTTTATGGAAAGAATTAAAAATTCCAATAATCGTTACTTCGGCCATTGGAGGCGGAGCACACAGTAACAAAGAGTGGGCGGATCTTGATTCTTTAAATAAATTATCAGAAACAATCGTTGAATTTATTAATAGTTTATAATTCACTTATATGACCACAGATGAAAAGATGAAATTAATTACCCGCAACTGCCAAGAGGTGCTCACGGAAGATGATTTAAAAAAATTAATTGAGAGCGGAAAGCCGATTAATCACTACATCGGTTTTGAAATATCTGGTTTGGTTCACCTGGGAACGGGATTAATGTCCATGGGAAAAATTGCCGATTTTTTAAAAGCCGGGATTAATTGCAAAATATTTTTAGCTGATTTTCATAGCTTTTTAAATAATAAACTGGGGGGAAAGTGGGAAGATATCCGCTGGGCTTCGGACAATTATTTTAAGCAGGCTTTGATTGCCTCGTTAAAATGTTTTGGGGTTGATGAAAGCCAGGTGGAATTTATCAGCGGCAAAGATTTATACGAAAAAAATCCGATTCACTGGCAAAATTTTATGGAGATTGGAAAACAAGTGACACTGTCAAGAAATCTGAGAAGTATTTCCATAATGGGCAAAAAGCTAGGTAATGAGGTTGACATGGCGACTTTGTTTTATCCACCACTGCAGGTGGCAGACATAGCGACGATGAATATTAATTTAGCGCACGCCGGCATGGATCAAAGAAAAGCTCATGTAATAGCGCGGGAGGCGATAAAAAAGATTCCCGGGGAACACCAAACACCAGTAGCGATTCATCAAAATTTAATTGCGGGACTAACAAGCCCAGATACAGATAATAAAGATGAAGAATCGTTAAAAATGAGTAAATCAAAGCCAAATAGTGCTATTTTTATTCATGACACCCCTGAGGAAATTAAAAATAAAATCTTGAAAGCTTATGGGCCGCCTAAAATAGTTGAATTTAATCCTCTCCTAAATTGGGTAAAAACCCTGGTTTTTTGGGGTGAAGAGACGGGAGAATTTACAATTGAAAGACCAGAAAAATTTGGTGGGAATAAAACTTATCGCAGATACACCGACATGGTGACTGATTATGCCTCGGGAGAATTATTCCCACTTGATTTGAAAAATGCCCTAACGGAGTGGCTAATTAACAAACTGGAACCAGCCAGAACATATTTTGAGAAACCGGAAATGGCCAAAAATTTAGTTAAAATGAAAGAACTTCTGGCCAAGAAGCAGTGATTAGTTGAGCTTCGTCTAAGTTTAATTTTTCGCGAAGGATTTGGTAAACAGATTCAGTGACAAAGGGAATGAAAGGATGGAGAAGTTTGAGAGAGGTAATTAAAACAGTGAGCAGAACTGGGACGACATCTTCCTGCCTATCTTTGGCTTTTTCAATATAGATATCGCAAAAATCATGCCAGAAAAATTGATAAAGATTTTCTGAAGCTTGACCAAAATGATAGCGATTAATATCGGAAGTGGTAGAGGTGATGATTTTATTGAGATTTTCCAAAATTGTTTTATCATCGTCATTTAAACCCCCCTGCCCTGCGGGCATCCCCCCTTGAGGAAGGGGGGCTAATTTTAATTTAGGGTTCTGTTCTTGAAAACGGTCAATGATCATTAAAACAAAACGGGAGGCGTTCCAAATTTTATTGACAAAATTACGCTGAGCCCTAATTTTATCTTCAGAAACCACAAAATCAGAAGCCGGAGCAATCCCATAAACGAGTGACATACGCAGGGCATCGGTACCATATTTTTCGGTCATGACTAAGGGATCAATAACATTGCCTTTTGATTTGGACATTTTTTGACCTTTGGCATCAACAACCCGGGAATGTAAATGGACGGTTTTAAAAGGCACTTCTTTGGTCAAATAAAGGCCAAACATCATCATCCGCGCCACCCAGAAAAAGAGAATATCCCAGAGAGTATCCATAACCGAGGTGGGATAAAAATAGTCAAAGTCGGGAGATGATTTACTTGGATCTTTAGGATTAAAGCCGAGAGTATTTAAAGGCCATTGACCGCTCAAAAACCAGGTGTCAAAGGTGTCGGTCTCCTGAATAAGGTTGGTTGATTTACATATTGGACAATGGTCAAGATGCTCAACATTAAAATTAGCATTAACCGGAGCAATTAATGATTGAAGGCCACTATTTATTTCTTCAAAAGAATATTTGTCTTTTAAATCTTTATAAAAGCCGGTGACCGGTTGTTTATTTTTATCTAAAAAGTTTAGTTTAATGTCGGGATGACAATCTAAACAGTACCAGGCGGGAATACGGGGACCCCAAACAATTTGACGGCTAACGTTCCAATCGCGAATGGATTCCATCCAGGTAAGGTAGGCTTTTTTGAAACGAGAGGGAAAAAATTTGACATCACCGTTTTGGGCAGCTTCAATAGCAGGTTTAGCCAATGGAGCAATTCTGAGATACCACTGAGGAGCGGTAATGGGCTCAAGAGGGCGACCACAGCGATAACAGTCGCCGACTTCGTGGGAATAATCTTCAATTTTTTCGATTAGATCGGCGGCAGTGAGATCATCAATCACCATTTGACGGACCTGAGATGGGAAATAACCTCTATATTTTTCGGGGACATTGAGATTGGATTTACCGTCATAATCAAAAATACGGATAAATTCCAAATTGTGTTTTTTGGCGATATCATAATCCTCGGGAGAGTGAGAAGGAGTTACTTTGACAGCCCCGGTACCAAATTTGATATCAATAGATTCTTCCCCTATTATGGGTATTTCCCGATTAACTAAGGGCAAGAGAATTTTTTTACCAATCAGATTTTTATAACGCTTATCTTTGGGATTAACGGCGATGGCGGTATCACCCAGCATGGTTTCGGGACGAGTGGTGGCGACGGTGAGAAGACCATATTTTATATACCAAAGGTGGGAATCGACAGTTTTATGAACCACTTCTAAATTGGAAAAAGCAGTACCACAGTGAGTGCAATAATTGACAATTTTTTCGTCACGATAAATGAGACCGTCGTCGTAAAGCTTTTTGAAAGTAGCAAAAACATTGTCAACTATTTTAGGTTCGAGACTGTAATGATAACGAGTCCAATCCAGGGAAAAGCCTAGCTTTTTCATTTGAAATTGGTTTAAGATTCGATTTTCTTCGACAAAATCCCAAATCATTTTATATAAAGTTTGACGATCGTAATCAAAACGAGATTTACCTTCTTTTTGCAATTTTTTTTCAAAAATAAACTGGGTTTCAATACCAGCATGATCGGCGCCAGGAAGCCAAAGAGTAGGGTCACCCAGCATACGATGATAACGAACTAAAATGTCCTGAATGGTAAAAAGGGCGTGACCCATATGCATGGGGTCGCTAGCGTTGGGAAGAGGTAAAACAATGGAAAAGGGGGTTTTGCTCTTATCGATTTTGGGGGTAAAGGCCCCAGATTTTTCCCAAGAACGATAAATATCGGCTTCAGTGGCGGAGGAATAACTCTTATCCATGGGATTATTTTAGCACGAAGGCAGGGCAAAATATGATAGAATTGTTGATGTCACAATCATTGGAATTAGCGAAAAAATATTTAGGACAAGAAGTAAAAGTCATTATTGACAGACAATTGGGATCTCAACATCCAAAATGGGGTTTTGTTTATGGAGTAAATTATGGTTATTTGGAAGGGATAAAAGCACCCGATGGTGAAGATTTGGATGCTTATGTTTTGAAAGTTGAAGTGCCAGTATCAAGATTTGAGGGAAAAGTGGTGGCTATTGTTCATCGACTAAAGGATGACGATGATAAGTTAGTGGTGGTACCAGAGGGTCAAGAAGTTTCTGATGAAGAAATTGAAAAAGCAACGGAGTTTCAGGAAAAATTTTTTGAACACGAGATTGTTCGATGGTAATTAATGAAACTATGACAAAGTGTCACAGTTTCAAAAATTAGGATGAACTCAAGGTGAGGTGATTACAAAATGTAACCAACTGAAATCAGACTTATTTTAATATAATTTTTAGTCGTCGATAATTTTATACATCGAAACTTCGTCGACAAAAGAGCCATGATAATTTAGACCTTTGGGGAGACGACCGTATTCAATAAAACCTAAAGAGCGGTATAATTTAAGAGCTATTTCGTTGTTGGCAAAACAATCTAAAGTAATCATTTTTAGACCGGGTAATTTTTTTTGGGCCTCAGAAATAACTAAATTCATTAATAATTTTCCAATTCCCTGCCCCCTAGTTTCGGGAGCTAGGGTAATCCCAAAAGAACCAATATGCTTACTGACTCTTTCTTTAAGAGTAATCTCAGAAACTCCGGATAATTTACCATCAATAAAAACGAAAAGATAAACACTTTTTTTCTGAAGAATTGCTTTTATATTTTTATCAAGCCAACTGGCTTCGTCTTTCTTGGAGACTTTTTCACCCTGATAAGTAATAAAGGTTTTTTCGGCGGAAATTTTATTGAAATAACGCCAGACTTGAAGTAAATCCCGAGACTCAGGATAACGAATAATTAGTTTTTGGCCTGTTTTAGTGAAACCCCTGTAAATTATTTTCATATTTTATCTTATATTAGAATCGAATAAACTTTCTTTATCAGTAATTAATTTGCCCTTTGACTGAAGAGTCCAGAGCATTTTGTAAAGACCATTTTTGGCAATCAGTTCACGGTGTTTACCAATTTCAGCAATGATACCATTGCTTAAGACCACAATCTTATCGGCATTTCTGATGGTAGAAAAACGATGAGCGATGATAATCACGGTGCGGTTTTGAGAGGCAATTTTGAGAGCTTTTTGAATTTGACGTTCAGACTCGGAATCTAAATTACTGGTAGCTTCATCAAAAATCAAAATTTTGGGATTAGTTAAAAGTGCCCTGGCGATAGCCAAGCGTTGTTTTTGACCACCACTTAATTTAATGCCCCTTTCACCAACTTCGGTTTGCCATTTTTGGGGTAGATTTTCAATAAAAGTTAAAATATTAGCATCGGCGGCAGCTTTTTTAATTTCACTCATCTTGGCTTTTTCTTTGCCATAGCTTAGGTTAAATTTAATCGTGTTGTTAAACATAATTGGCTCCTGGGGAACGACGGCCATGAGACTACGCAAATAGCTTTTGGTAAAGTGGGTGATATCGACTCCGTCAAATTTGATGACACCAGAAGTAGGATCATAAAAACGTAAAAGTAATTTAATTAAAGTGGTTTTGCCGGCACCGGAACGGCCGACAAAAGCAACCTGTTCCCCGGATTTAATTTCCAAATTAATGCCGTCTAAAATCCGACCATTATTGCCAGGATAAGCAAAAGAAAGATTGGTAAAAAGTAAGGAGCCCTGAGGATTTTTTAAAGTTTGAGGAGATGGGGGGTCGGGAACCTGAGTAGTGTTATCAAGGATCCCAAAATATTTATCGAGATCAGTAATGCTTTTGGCAATATCCCGGATACGGAAAAATAAATTAAAAAATTGATAATAAAAACCGGTAATAAAACCGGAAACCATAACTAAATCACCCAGAGTAAAACCATTATTTAATTTTTTAATCGCCAGCCAAAGAATAAAGAGCATGCCCAAACCCGAAGTAGTACCGATACTGATATCCATAAGACGAAAAGAGTTGGTGAATCCCCAAAATTTTTGGGACCAAGTATCGAAGGAAAGACTGAGGCGCTGACGTTCTTTTTCTTCGGCGGCAAAAAATTTGACCGTTTCGTAATTAATCAAGGAATCGGTGATGATACCGGAAATATTATCTTCAGCATCGTTAAAATCTTTTCGATACTTTAAATTAATTTTAATCAGCCACCAAATTAAAAATATATTGGCTACAAACAAAATTAATAATGAAAAACCAATTGGAGGTGAAGCATTAAATAAAAAATATAAAGTAACAATTAGAGTAATTAAAACCCGGAAAAGTTCGTGATGAATACTATCGAAGATTGAAAAGATAGCATTATCGCCCCGACGAAAGGCACTGATAAGGGAACCGGTATTTTTATTGACATGATAGGCAAAATCTAATTCTAATACCTTTTGAAAAATAGTCTCACGAATTTCCCGAGAAAAAGGAATAACGACTTTATCACCGACATAGTAAGAAAAAGCGGAAATTAAATTGGCCCCGACAGTAGAAACACCAAACAAAATTAAATAGTTAAAAACGACAGGAAAATTATTATTCTGGGCGTTATCCAAAATTCCCTTTAACCAATAGGGACGAACAGTTTCTAAAACCACAGTAATAGTGGAGACGCTTAAAAACAAAAGCATCTGCCATTTATATTTGCCCAAATAATGGTAAAAAGTACGTAGAGATTTCATGTGAATCTTATTTTATTACTTCAGAAAAAAAATACTAGAGTCAATTTACCGAAAGATGGGGAGATTAATTAATGGCAGAGAAGAAAAAACCTGATGAACTTGATTGGAAACAATTTTTGAATCTGAAACAAGAGGAAAAATGAATTAAGCGTATCTACCAATACTTAGACTTCATGTAAAAATTGGAACAATTATGACTTGGGTAGCAATTTTTTATAGATAATGCGGTAAAATACCTTACTTATGTCTTTTTCGGAAAAAACAAGACAGTGGTATTTAAGAGCTTGGGGTGGTGGTGATGCCGGTAAAGCCAGTTGCCAAAAAACTTTTTATTCAGAAAAGAATGGTTTCTATCGCGGCTGTACCAGAGGCAATCTTTATGTAACTAGGATCGAGATTGAGGGACGAGGAACAGTGGGGATACCAATTTGCCGGCATCATTTTATGGAACTTATGGGAGTAAATATATACGGGAAACAGTCTTCTCTTTATCCCGAACTGGCCTGGGCGAGGAGAGATTACAAAAACGATAAAGATTCTTTTAAGAAAATAGAACATTCTTCTGAAACAGTACGAACAAGAGCGGGTGATTGGAGTACTGATGAATATCTGTTTGACTTTGCCCAAGAGATTTTGTGGCGCTATCACTTAAATCATCCAGATGATAGAATGCCGAGTTCAAAACCGAAACACCACAGAAGCTGGGTAGATATTATCTATGATGGATTTTACGGAGAGGGTCAGGAAAAAAGCTGAGGGAGAAGAGAAGATTCATTCAACCACTCGCGAAGATAGTGAATTTGGTGGAGATTTTGACATTTTTGAATATCATTAATTTCAATAGTATCGAGATTTTTTATTCTTTTCGATTTTAAACGGTGAAAAGAAGAGAGACGAGACAAAACCTCGGGGATAAGGGGAGAAAAACCACATTCGACGGCTTTATTTTTATAAGAATCGAAAAGCTTTTTGTTCTCCTTAAGACCTTTATCCATAGTGTTTGGAATTCTTAAAATTGAATCTTCGATGGTCCCCCAACGATCGTCTTGGCAGGCAACCATCATTTCAATCGCCTGTAAACCAACAATCGGCTTTAATTTATTATCTATCTGGTCGATATTTATCTCATTAACTAAAAAATATTTATATTTTTCAAATAAGTCAGCACTTGATTGGCATTTTTGACTTGAATCAATACCTAAACTTTCGAAATAATTACCCGGACAAACTGATTTAAAAGTGAAAAGGGCAGAAATACCACTATCAATTTCGCGGTATTGAATTCCGGAAAAATCTTGCCTATGTTTAGCCAGGACTTCTCCGTCTTCGATAAAAATAGTAGCCAGTTCAGATAAATGGGGATAATTTTTATTAAATTCGGCTAAAGATTTGTTTAGAGAGGCCTTTGTTTCACTGAAAATTGTATTTAAAGCAACGAATTTATAGGCTTTGTTTTTGAAAAGCTCTTCTTTGGCGCGAAGACCGATATCCCAATATTCATTGGCGGAAAAGATTAAATTGGATATCAATCTAAATTTTTCAGATAAATTTTCTTTACAGTTCTCAGAAAAAGTAATTCGAGAAGCAGTTTGAAGAACTAATTCTGTTTTTTTACTTGAATGGGGTTGACGCAGGAATAGATGAGCATTTTGAGCGACATCAAGAACAGTGGCACCGCTATACTGACAGGCTTCAATAAGTCCAATCATTAAGGGCTATTTTAGCAATTAAGTCCGAAAAATACAATTATTTTTTCTATTTATGGCAAGAGAGCCCAGGGAGATAAAAATATAACTTTAAGGGTAATAAGAGTATTGATAATCAGGGGTACTGACTATTAAAGCCCGGGGCGGAG
>Ga0116171_10000254_pt1 | contig 56370 bp, 47 predicted proteins | sample AD_JPNHW2_MetaG_FD_89798 | JGI IMG/M metagenome (GOLD analysis project Ga0116171, IMG submission 89798) | Active sludge microbial communities of municipal wastewater-treating anaerobic digesters from Japan - AD_JPNHW2_MetaG | ecosystem: Engineered > Bioreactor > Anaerobic > Digestate | place...
AAAAAAACGGTTGTCCGAATCCCCGGCCCGTCATGCACCGACGTCCGCTGGATGTTCGAAATCAGACCGCTGAGCTGACCCTCCATGTTGCTGAACCCTTTGCCTTTCCGATGATTATTCATTCACTCATACTCTATGCAGGCAGAGATCATGATCATATGATTTCCGCCCTATAAAACGGAGAAATGGACGGCGTCCTTAGTTTAGCACAACCCCGATTTCTTCGCAAGAAGTATTAAAAACGCACTTTGCGCAACATTTTGCAAGGGGAATATACTTGAATCCTGAAAGAGGAAAGCTCCTCTGTCGGCTCCGAAAGATTAAAGCCGTAATCGATTAATTCCTCTCGTTCTGCATTCTAAATTCTGAATTTATCTCTATGTCCCCCTCCCGCCTCATGCCTCCCTTGAAACGCACTCCGGAAATGTGGTAAAATGGAATCAGCAATTATGGAGGATAGGGAATGCTCAAATTCATCGTCGGCCCCGCGATGTCGGGCAAGACATGGGAAATACAAAAACAAGCTGCCGAACGCGCCAAACAGGGCGAAAAGGTGCTGTTTATCGTGCCCGAGCAGTTCGTCTTCTCCAGCGAACAGATGCTGTTAAAAGCGGGCGGGGAAGGGTTTATGCGCACCGCCGAGGTAACGTCGCTTTCTAAATTGGCGCACAAACTCGGTGCCGACGGCTGCAAAATGGCCGACGCCGCCGCCAAGCAGGCGCTGATGTCGCTTGCGGTTTCGCAGGTCTCGGACGAGTTGACGATCTATAAAAAGCAATCTGCCCGCGCTGATTTTATCTCGATGGCGCTCGCTTCAATTCACCGCTTGAAACGCGCCGGGCTCGACGAAACCAAACTGCACGACTTGTTTTTACGCGCCAAAAGCCCCTTTTTAAAACAAAAACTCTCCGATCTCGCGCTGCTCTCGGGCGCATATAACGCCGTGATGGGCGATAAATACTTCGACCCCGACGACGATATGAAGCGGCTGGCGCAGATTCTCGAGACCGATAATCCTTATAAAAACGCTTACATATTCTTTGACGCTTTCAAAGACTTCACCGGCGTGGAGTACGATGTTTTGCGCCCCTTAATCCGAGACGCAAAAGCGGCGATATATACCTTTGCCTCCGACCGGGAGAGCTTTTTAAAATGCGACGGCTGCGTACTTTTTTCCACTGTCGACCGCACCGCCTTAAAGCTCATCGAGCTCTCCGGCGAACCCTCCTATGAGATCCAATATCTTGACAATACCCATTTTGGCAATCAATTTCTTCCCGCTCTGGAACGAGCTTTCCGCACCGGGGGAACCGTTGATGTCCCTTACGACGGCAGCTTCACTGTCCGATGCTGCTCCGGCCCGGTCGAGGAAGCCGACCTTGTCGCCCGAGAACTCGAAAACCGCGTCAGAAGCGGCAAAATCCGCTATTGCGACGCGGTGATCATCGCCCGCGACTGCAAACCGCTGCAGGGGATTCTTGACCGCGCGCTTGCCAAATACAACATCCCGTTTTTTTGGGACAACCGCAAGCCGCTCTCAGCCTCGCCGATCTTCCGTTTTCTGCGCAGCGCGCTCGAAGTTGCCTGCGGAGATGGCGCAAAGCTGCTCGGTTGTCTCAAATCCGGCTTTTTCGACCTCGACCCGCAAGCCGTCTGCAAACTTGAAAACTACGCCACGGAAAACGGCAAGCGGACGCTCTCGGAATTTCGCAGCCCCTGGCCCGACCCCGAAATTGATCGAATCCGCGCCTCCGCCATGAAACGGCTTGATGCGCTCGCTGTCGGCATTGAAAAGGCAGACGCGCTCGGTTTTGCCGCGGCGATCTATGAATTTTTACAAAACAGCGGCGTGCGCAAACGCTTTGACGAGCTCGCCGAACTCGAGAAAATCCCGCGTCTCGAGGCCATCATGACCGATCCCCGGCGCGCTTACAATACCCTGATGACACTGCTCGACAGCTTTGTCGCCGCGCTCTCTCAAAACGAGGCGCTGCCCAAGCTGAGTAAGCGCCGCTATTGCGATATTTTGACGCTGATGGCCGACGCGATGACCATCGGCGAAATCCCCGCGCACATCGACTGCCTGCAAGTCGGCGATGCTGATTTGATCCGCCCGGCATACGCCAAAGCCGTGTTTTTGATCGGCGCAAACAGCGGCGTCTTTCCCGCCGACCCCTCGGAGTTTCAGCCGTTTTCCGCAGCCGAGAGCCGCGAACTCGCCGATCTCGGCGCCGATCTTGCCGACGAACCCGAACGTCAGGTCTCGGATGAAGATTATCTGGTTTACAGCGCGCTGTTTTGCGCCCGCGAGTCGATTTACGTAAGTTATAATTTAACGAACCTCAGCGGCACCGAGCGGCTGCAGCCCTCCCCTTTTGTGCGCCGTCTGCTCGAAATCGCTCCCGAGGCCGCAAAAACCCCGGAGCCCGATTTCGCGGAGCGGGTTTTTAACCCCGAACAAGCCGCTCTGCTATTAACCGAAGCCGACCCCGTTAAACGCGCTTCTCTGGAAGCGGCGCTCCGGCAAGCCGGTTACGGTTCGACGGTCGACGCTATAAAAGTCAGCGCCGAATACGGCAAAAATCAACGCGCTCAAAACGCCTCCGCATTGTTATTCGGTAAAAAAATGCAGCTCTCCCCGTCGCAAGTCGAGAGTTTTTCCAAATGCCGCTTCGCTTATTTTTGCAATTACGGCCTCGGAGCAAGACCCATCCGGCAAAAAAAGCTCGATGCCATCCAGTGGGGTACCGCCGTCCACTATGTAATTCAGCACCTGTTTGAACAATACCCGCAGGGCGTCACCGCTCTGCCCGACGAGATCTTGAAAACCGAGATCGAGCGCCTTTTGGACGAGTCAATGAAACAGCTCCTGCCGCCCGATTTTGCCCCGAACGGCGAGGTAAAATTCTTTCTCAAAAAGCTCAAATCCGGCTTGCTCAATGACGCGCGCCGCATCTCGCAGCACCTTGACAACAGCAAATTTGCCGTCGTCGGCTGCGAAATCGAGATTGGTCCCGATAAAGAGATTCCGCCCTTGGATTATATATACGACGACACAACCGTAAAACTGCACGGCAAAATCGATCGGGTCGACCGCTACGACACTCCCGATGGGAAATCGTATCTGAGCGCGATTGATTATAAGACCGGAACAGTCGATTTCAAGGTGAGTAATCTGACCGAAGGCAGCCAAATACAATTGGCCTATTATCTCAAGGCCCTTTGCGCCGACGGCAGCAAATACAGCGGCTGCATTCCCGCTGCCTTTTTCTACTTTCCCTTAAACGTCAAACAATCCGCCGCTGATTCCGAACAGAAAGCGGACGATACCTCAAACAAATTCATTCCCCTGCAGGGCTTTGCGCGCGACAACGAGGCGCTTGCAGCTCTCGGAGGAACGGAATTTTGCAAGAGCGTTAAAGCCAACGGCATGGATATGGAGAGCGCTTTCGATACAGTTGACGGTTTGGTCATGGGCATGGCACAAAAACTCTCCGACGGCGATTTTGCCGCCGTGCCTTTAGATGCCCGTAAATGCCCTTACTGCGATTATTACCGGCTGTGTTACCGTCAAGAGGGTACCGAAAACGGAGAGGAGGGCGACGACGATGAGTGAGCGGCTTCCGAATCTCGAACAAGATCGTGCCATCGGTTTCGAGGGCGGAAATTTGCTTGTCAGTGCGGCAGCGGGAAGCGGAAAAACCAGCACCCTGACCGCTCGTGTGCTGCGCAAAATTTTAAAAGATGAAAACCCCATCGACATCGACCGGATGCTGATTGTCACCTTCACGCGCGCGGCCGCTGCCCAGATGAAAGATAAAATCGCCTCTGCGCTTTCCAAAGAGAAGACCCCGCGCGCAAGCCGCCAACAGATTTTATTGCCGATTGCGCAGATATGCACCATCGACGCGTTCGGGCTGTGGCTGATCCGGCAGTATGGCTCAGCAATCGGTCTGCCTGTCAACGTCTCGCTTTCACCTGAGGAGCGTGTCAAGCTGCTTGAAGAGGAAGTCCTCAGCGCTTATATTACCGAAAAATTCGACTCCGGCGACACGGATTTTTTGCGTTTCGCCGGTGCGGTCACCGAAAAAGACAGCTCTAAATTGTTTTCAGCCATTCAAGGCCTTTCAAACTTCCTGCAGCCCCTGCCCGATCCCGCTTTTTACTTAAAACAACAGCTTAATAAATATGACAGCACTTTTTATTCCGAGCAAGCGGCTTCTGCCGTCCGCGATATAATAAGTAAAATTATCGAAAAATGTCACAAATTTTTACCTCTGACTGAAAAACATCAAGATTATATTCAGAAAATGGCTGAAACCGCTGAATCTGGGTTAAGTATGAATTATGAGGGTTTACTTAACGTTCAATTCAAAGGCCTTCCCGACAACTCGACAAAACCTTCTAAAAATCCATCAGCAAGATTGTTTTCAGTACTCGGAAGATATAAAGACAGATTTTCATCTGTCAGAAAGAAGTTATTCACAACCCCGCCCGTTCGGCTGACCGACGAGAGCGCTGCTGTCAAAGCGCACCTTTCCACGCTGTTTAATCTGACGCTCGGCTATCTGGTAAAATGCGCCGAAGTCAAAAAAGAGCGTGAGGTTTTCGGTTACGCCGACATTACGCGCTTTTGCGCCGATTTGCTGTTCACCGTCGACGAAAACGGCACTCCGCTTCCCACCGAATTGGCCAAACAGGTCGCCGGGAAATTCGACGAGATCATGATCGACGAGTTTCAAGATATCAATGAACTTCAATTCGCGATTTTTACGGCGATTTCGAGCGGAAACAACCTCTTTATGGTCGGCGATATGAAGCAGTCGATTTATCGTTTTAGAAACGCTTCTCCGCAGGTGTTTCATCGCGTTTCCAAGCGAAGCAAAAACGCCGAAACGGGCGGAACCGATGTTTTAATTCCGCTGACCAAAAACTACCGCTCCGAAAACGCCGTAATCAACGCCGTCAACTTTGTTTTTTCACAGCTCATGCATGAACGCTCCGCCGAAATCGAATACGACCGAGACCAGCATCTTCTCTGCCGTTATGAAAACCACGAAAACATGGGACTGGTTAAATTCTGTCCGGTTCAAGTCGGGGAAGACACCGATAACATCATTGCGGAAGCGGATGTCATTGCCGCCGAAATCCGGAAACTGATGCAGACCGGCGTTCAGACCGCCGACGGATTGTTAAAGCCAAAGCTCTCCGATTTTTGCATTCTCACATCCAAAAACGCCGACTGCGTCCGCATCTCTGACCGCCTGACCCGATACGGATTCGACAACTACTGCATGTCCGAACCCGGCTTTTTCGATCTGCCGGAAGTCAAAGCGCTGCTGCATGTGCTCTGGGCGACCGACAACCCGCTCAACGACCTCGCGCTGCTCTCCGCCGCGCTCTCCCCGGTCTGGCATTTCAGCCCGGACGAACTCGGCACCATCCGTGCCGAATATCGCAATCAACCACTGTTTTCCTCCCTCGAATGCGCATCTCGAAGCGGCAAGCCCTACGCCGAAAAGTGTGCCAAGATGCTTTCCGACCTCGATTTATTGCGCCGATACAGCACGATTCTGCCGCTCGGGGAACTGATTTCCTGCGCGGTCGAGCTGACCGGGTTCGAAGCCACCGCCGCCGCGATGGACAGCACCGCCCATAACAGCGCGAAAAATATCGCGCAGCTCATCCGCTACGCCGCCGATTGGGATGCGCGCGGCGTCGACCTGCCGACGTTTAACGCGCTTGTCGCTAATGCTGTCGCCAACGGTCGTTCTCCGGAGAGTGGCGGCGCAATTCCCGCTGAGGCGATCACAATCAGCACGATTCATAAGAGTAAAGGGCTCGAATTCCCGATCTGCTTTTTGGCCGGAACGAGCGAAAAATTCAATTCGAAAACCAGTACTCCCGGCCTTGCGGTCGATCTCGACGCGGGCATTTCCGCTGTGATTCCGACTTCCGGCGGTGCGGGACGCTATAAGCCCCTTGCTTTTAAAGTGATCAACCGCGCCCATCGGCAAAAAACCCTCGCAGAACAGCTGCGCTTGTTATATGTCGCCATGACACGTGCCAAGGTGGCTTTAATCATCACCGCCGCATACAAAGACCCCGTTGAAGAAATCGGAAAAATCGCACAAAAGGCTGACGGAGCGGATGGCAGCGAAATTTTCGAAAGCGGCGGTTCGTTTGCCGATTGGCTGATTCCCGCTTTGCTGCATCATCCCACCTGTACCGCTTTGCGCCAAGCCGCCGAAATCGATTTTGACAGGATCGATACTTCCGGCACCGTTTTAATCGAATTTACAACACCCGAAAAAACAGAGCAAAAATCGGAGGCCGCAGCCGTCGGGGCTGAACCCGATCCCATTCTCATACAAGCTCTGACCGACCGCTTGAATTATATCTATAAATACGCTCCCCTGACCGTGCTTTCATCCAAATACACGGTCACCGAAATTGCTGAAGGTAAGTACAACACTGAGCTCGCTGTACCCCGGTTTCTTGCGGGAGAGAGCGGCACGAGTTACGGCACCGAGATGCACGCGTTTATGCAGATGTGCGACTTCAAGGTCAAAGATGCTAAAATTGAAGCCGACCGGCTTTATCGGGAGAGAAAGCTCTCTAAGCGCGCTTTGGAAATGCTCAATTTCGACGCCGTCAACAAATTTTTATCATCACCGCTCTGCGCCGAACTTACCGCCGAGGGCGTCTCCGTCGAGCGCGAATTTGACTTTATCTCCACGATTCCGCTTTCCAAGGTCACCCCGATTGCGAGAGATTTTGCAGATCAACCGGTCACTCTTCAGGGCTGCGCCGATCTGATCGGCGTCCGAAGTGACGGCTTAATTCTGGTTGATTATAAGACCGATGCGCTTACCGACGCTGCGCAATTCCTTGCACGCTATAAAACCCAGCTTGACCTCTATGCCGATGCGCTCTCGCGCATCTTTAATCTGCCTGTGCTGAAAAAGTCCATCTGGTCTTTCAAACTCGGAATGGAGATAAATATTCCTTGCGAACTTTAACGCAGGAAGGAGCGTCGCTCTCTGCATCGCGGGCACACACGCAGGCGTGACCCAGCATCAAATTACCCGCCGCAGCGGTACCGCACCTCGTCACTCTTCACGATTCATTTTTACTTAACTTTTTTATAAGGTGGTATTAAAATGCAAAAATCCGAGCTCTCCTACCCGTCCAAAAACGGCGTCGACACCATCCGCGCTTATATCTGCCTGCCTGAAACGAAACCAATCGGCATTGTTCAAATCTCCCACGGAATGTGCGAATACTTTGAGCGGTACGAGTGGTTTTGCGAATTTTTATGTAACAACGGCTTGATCGTGTGCGGTAATGATCACCTCGGCCACGGGAAAAGCGCGAAAACCCCATACGATCTCGGTTATTTCGCCAAAAAGGACGGATGGAAGTTTCTTTCCGAGGATGTTTACACGCTGACCGGGATTGTCAAAAAGCAATACCCGAATCTGCCTTACTTTGTGTTCGGGCACAGCCTGGGCGCGTTTATCGCCCAGGCCTATCTCAATGCTTACGGCGGCGAACTTGACGGTGCGATTATCTGCGGAACCGCTCCGAAAAATCCGATATCCGGCATCGGCAAAATTATCACAAAGGTGTTCGCCTTGTTTAAGGGCGATCATTACCGCAGCGCTTTTGCCAAAAATCTCGCAAATGGCGGCTTTTTAGACCGCTGCCCCGAAAAGCGCACCGAAAACGACTGGCTGACCAAAGATACGGCAGTTGTGGATAAATACTGTGCCGATCCGTTTTGCAATTACACCTTTACGGTCTCGGCTTATTATGACATGGCAAAATTAAACGAGTATATTAATAAACCTAAGGGCGTCGCCAACGTGCCGAAGGATCTCCCGATCTTTATGATTTACGGTGCCGAAGACCCGGTAAGCGCATACGGAAAAGGCCCCGCAGGTTTCGCGGCGCTTTTGGAAAAAGCCGGCTGCACGCGGATCTCGATCAAATCATACGACGGCGACCGCCATGAACTCTTGAACGAACTCGACCGGGAGCAGGTCGCCCGCGACATCTTCGACTTCATACAAGGCCGAATATCAGAGCGATGACGCCGTAAGTCACCGAAAACAGTGTCCCGTAGACGATTACAGGCCCCGCGATGTTAAAAATCTTAACGCCGGTTCCGAAAATCAATCCCTCGCTCTTGAATTCCATCGCAGCACTGACCACCGAGTTTGCAAATCCCGTAATCGGTACAAGGGTCCCGGCTCCCGCAATATTACCGATCTTGTCAAACACATTCAACGCCGTCAGCAAAGCGGCTAAAAGATTAAAAACACCGAAGCGACCGCCGATGCGCTCTTTTTATCCATGCCGTTCGCCATTGCGAAATCAAACGCCCCCTGCCCGAGGCAGCAAATAAATCCGCCGATTAAAAAGGCAAAAAAACAGTTTTTAATGAGATTGGTTTTAGGCGCGTTGTCTTTGACCAGTTTATCATAGGACTGCGGCGTGTGCTTCATCAAAATATCCTCTCTTATAAATAAATTTTAACCTGAACGGTTGAGCGTTCGGGCTTTCTTTTATATTTTATCTTTTTACTTCCCATAAATTTATTTTAATAGTTTCATCAGAGCGTTATGCCTGTACGACGTTATTCAAACTGCATAAATCTTTTCCCTGCGTGAACAATACCCGAAATGAAAGCGGGGGATTATTTTGAAAAACATCGACCTTGCCGTCGAGTGCAGCGAAGTGCGCGGCGTGCCTGAAGGCGTTCAAGTAAAAAAGGAGGACGGCGAAGGATGCCGGATCAACGTGATTTCGGTCACAACCGAGGATGCGGCACAAAAACTCGGTAAGCCCATCGGCAAATATGTGACGATTGAATTCGACGAAGAACCCGGCGACAACGAATCGCTGCTCGCTTTATCCAAAGAAGTTGCAAACCAGCTCTCGTCGATGCTGCCGAAAGATGGCGATATCTTATTCTGCGGACTCGGCAATCGCAATATCACACCCGACGCGCTCGGGCCGATCGCCGCAGAGAAGGTGCTTGCCACCAGGCATCTTCCGAAAGATATCCCCGAACTCAAAGGCCTGCGGCCGGTCAGCGTTTTTTCGGCGGGTGTGCTTTCTCAAACCGGTATCGAGACAGCGGAACTGCTCAGCGGCGTCGTCAGTAAGACGAAACCCGCCGCGGTCGTTACGTCGGATGCATTGGCCGCCCGGCGGCTTTCGCGGCTGTCGCGCACCGTCCAGATCAGTGATACCGGCATCGCGCCCGGCAGCGGCGTCGGCAATACCCGCACCGCCATCGATGAAAAAACTTTGGGCTGCCCGGTGATCTCCATCGGCGTGCCGTTGGTCGTCGACGGCGCGACACTGGCCTGCGATCTGTTCGGAATCGATGAAGAAAAACGCGAGGATACCCGTAAGCAATTGCCCGAATCGGCGGAACGGATGATGGTGACCTCACAGGAGATTGACAAGACCGTTGATGCGGTCGGTCGGTTGATCGCGCTTGCGTTTAATTTAGCGGTACAACCCTCCATGGACCCCGAAACCTTGTTGGAAATGTCCTGATTTTTTAAACCTTACCTCTTCACTCTTCACTACCTCTTCACTGATATTCATATCCCTGCTTGTCCGCGCATATCCCTTTTATTACGGGAGGGACGAATATGCATGTTCGAAATACGAAAGGATTATTGAAATTTTTGTCCGTAGTCATCGCGCTTGCCGTCATTGTCGCGGCGCGAAATCCACTCTGGGATTTCTCGAAGAAATTGGCTGTTGCCGCAGCCCGGCTGCAGGTACCGGCTGCTCCTGAAACCGTGGAAACCGCATTGACCGAGCCGTCGGAGGAATCCGAATTTTCTGATATCTCCGTACTCTCCGAGGTTTCGGAGCTCGGGGATGACGGCCTTGATCCGATCGAGGAGACGCTGATGGGACTGACCGGCTCTGACGTCGAATGCGATGGCGTGACTTTATCCAATCTCACCGACGGGCGCACGATCAACCTCGGTACCTATTTGGCACAGAAGCCGGTCATCGATGTGGTAAAAAACGGCAGGCCTCAGATTTTAATCATTCACACTCATACGACCGAGGGCTATCTTCAGGAGGAGAGCGGGGCCTGCTCCTCCGACTATACGGGCCGTGAACTTGATCAGGATAAAAATATCGTCGCGGTCGGAACCGTGATCGCCGACGCGCTCAGCGAGGCCGGTATCAACACAATCCATATCACAGACATCTTTGATGATCCGGAATTTAACGGGGCTTATGACCGTTCTGCTGAAGCCGTCAAAAAAATGCTGAAAAAATACTCTTCAATCGAGATGGTCATCGATGTCCACCGCGACAGCCTGTCAAATGCTGACGGTACGCGCGTCAAGCCGACAGCGGAGATCGACGGCAAAAAAGCAGCGCAGGTGATGATTGTCGCCGGCTGCAACGAGGACGGAGCGCTCGAATTTTTGAATTGGCAATATAATCTGCGGCTCGATGTCCGTCTGCAGCAAGCAATGAACGAACTTTATCCCGGCCTTGCGCGCCCGATTTATTTCGTCGCGAGACGCTATAATATGCATCTGACTAAAAACTCAATGCTCGTCGAGTTCGGAACCGAAGTCAACACGCTCGGTGAAGCGTTGTATTCAGGGCGGCTTTTTGCAAATTCTCTTTTGAAAACCTTGGACGATTTATAAAAATTATTACACCATGTTTCTATTTATTTGACATCTTCATTTGTCCTCGCTGCGGAGATAATAAATTCGTTCTGTCATGCAGCAACGAATTGATTGACAGTGTGAATTAATTTAAGTTTCGAATTTATAAATTCGTCTTTAAAATTAATATTAAGCCGTGAGGTGAAAATGATTGATGTTTAAAAAACTGATTTTAAGTATATTCCTGATTTCTGTCCTTCCGGCTCAGGGCCTTTCGAGCCAGGGACTCAGTTGGTACCCGAACAGGATCAAAGGCGTTCCGATTCCGTCCGTAATGCCCGAAGCGAGCGCTTTTTTCAATAAATACAATGCCGTCTTTATGGGCAATTCAACTGAAAAAAAGATATACCTGACCTTCGACTCGGGATACGAAAATGGCTGTACGGCCATAATTTTGTCGACACTCAAGCAAAAAGGCGTCAAGGCTGCCTTCTTCCTGGATGGCAACTACCTGCGCCGGAATCCCGGGCTGGTCAGAGAGATGGCTGCGGACGGACACCTGATCTGCAATCATACGCTCAAACACCCGGATATGGCCAAATTCACTGATTTTGAGTTATACAAGATGCAGCTGCTCGAATGGGAGGCGCTTGCCCAGCAGGTCGGGGTCAAAACCTCACCGATTTACCGTCCGCCATCGGGCCGCTTCTCCGAACTGACCCTCTCCTTTGACAAAGAACTCGGATATAAAACGGTGTTTTGGAGCGCTGCTTATGCCGACTGGGACCCCGCCAAGCAAATTCCGGAGCAGAAGGCCCTTACGATCATAAAAGAGCGTACCCACAACGGCGCGATTGTGCTTCTTCATTCGGTCTCAGCAACCAATGCCGCAATTCTGGGTGCCTATATCGATTGGCTTGTCTCGGAAGGCTATTCTTTCGGCTCACTCAACGAGTTTCTGTAAAAATGCAAGGATGCACCCATATGCGTTTGTATGTTCTGACATCATGGTGCAGGCCGCCTCATTAAGATCTTTAACCCAAAAACAAACCGCCGAGTGTTTTCACACGCGGCGGTTTGCAAATGGCTAAAATACCAATAACATCCTGCTATTTCTTAATCTTTTCTGCTTTTCAGTTGAAAAACTTCACTATTCCGTTACACAAAAAACCTCATAAAAAATATTGCCAACAGCGAAAAATTATGGTACACTTTTCACTAAGCTCGCTATTGGAGGTTTCTATGACATCTGAGGTGAAGTGTCGATTCTCACGGGATTTTTTTGCAAAAGCTGCCATGCTTGCAGTGCTGGCCGCTGCGTTCGCGCTGTTCGGCTGCGGTGAAAAGACCCTGCCGGCAAGCATCCCGACCGAGTTGCCGAAAATGGCTCCCATCGACACCCTGACGAATCTTGACCTCGACCCCGCTTACTGTGCGCCTCAAACCGAAGCGCTGGCTCTGACCGAACAGCTGACCGCCAAGGCAAAGTCCCTCCAGCTCGAACCGACTCCGACCAAAGTGGTTAAGGCGTCTTCTTCGGGTTCTTCCGGCTCCTCATCCAGGCCAGGCATTTCCACGCTGAAAGGCATGACGCTCGACCAAATCTATAAAATCAACAAAGACATCTACGGCAAAGTCCGGGTTCCGGGTGCGGGAATCTATGAGCTGGTCGTTTTGACGAAAAACGAATTGGATTATTACCGCTATAATTTTTATAAAGTCTATGACCGCTACGGCACGATTTTTGCCGACAATCAGACCCACCGCGACTCCCTTGACCGCAACACTGTGCTGTACGGCCACAATCGAGGAATGTATTCGCAAAACTACAAGATGTTCGGAACGCTGACCTATTTCCGCAGCAAGAGTTTCACCAAAGACAATCCCTATATCTATCTCGAGACCTTCCACGGCAATTATAAGTTCCAGATCTTTTCGGTGCAGCTGCGCGAGGACTATATCCCCGCTGACCGTTATATCGAAAACTATATGCGCACCGACTTCGGCACCGATGAGCAGATGGCCGAATACCTCAACGTCATGAAGTCAAAATCGATGTTTGATACGGGAGTGAGTGTCTCCGGTTCCGATTACATCATCACGCTCGTCACCTGTGTCTATGATTTTGAAGGCGCTAAGCTCGTCGTCATGGGCAAACTGATCGGAAAGTATTGATTATAAAAGCCGAAAGGGCAGTGCGCAGTTAAAAATAAAAATATAGTGACATAAACGCGGGGGCATAAAACAGCCACCCGCGTTTTTAATGTTATTGCCTTGTATAAAAAAGTCTTCTCTGTTTTCACGAACCGAACAAGGACAGTAAAACACCGGCAGCGACCGCCGAGCCGATGACACCGGCTACGTTCGGGCCGATGGCATGCATTAGAAGCCAGTTTGCCGGATTTGCCTTTTGCCCTTCGATATGAGAAACCCGTGCCGCCATCGGAACCGCAGAAACACCTGCCGATCCGATCAGAGGATTGACCTTGCCTTTGGAAAGCCAGCACATCAGTTTTCCTAGTAATAAGCCGCCGACGGTGCTGAAGATGAATGCTAGCAGCCCCAACCCGATGATCTTCAATGTCTCGGGGCGCAGGAAAGTCTCTGCTTTTGCTGTTGCTCCGACCGTAACGCCGAGGAAAATTGTAACGATATTAATCAAGGCGTTCTGTGCCGTATCCGATAACCGCCCCACGACTCCGGATTCCTTGAACAGGTTACCGAGCATCAGCATTCCGATCAACGGCGCGACCGAGGGGAGAAGCAGTACACATAAAACGGTGACAATGATCGGGAAACAAATTTTTTCTGTTTTGGAAACCGGCCGGAGCTGCGTCATAACGACTTCGCGTTCTTTTTTTGTCGTCAGCGCACGCATAAGCGGCGGTTGAATCAACGGAATCAGCGCCATATAGGAATATGCGGCGATCGCAATCGCGGGAAGCAGTTCCGGTGCCAATTTGGTCGTCAGATAAATAGCGGTCGGACCGTCAGCGCCGCCGATGATCGCAATGGATGCCGCATCGCCCGGTTTGAAGCCCAACGCCGCCGCGAGTACAAAGGCGACGGCAATGCCGAACTGAGCGCCCGCACCCATAAATATACTGCTCGGCCGGGCGATCAGCGGGCCGAAATCCGTCATCGCCCCGATTCCGAGGAAGATTAACGACGGGTAGATCCCCAATTTAACGCCCTGGTACAAATAATACAAAAGCCCTCCCGTCTGGCTATCCGTCGCCTCACCCATCAGACCGGCCAGCGGCAGATTGGCAAGCAGCATTCCGAAAGCAATCGGAAGCAGCAAAAGCGGTTCGAACTTTTTGACGACGGCAAGATAAATCAATATAAAAGAGACAGCAATCATAATGAGATGCCCCCAACTCAGGGCAGCGAAACCCGAACTCTCCCACAGATCCCTCAAAGCATCAACAAACATAATAACCTCCCCGTAATTTTTTGACTATTTATTCTCGGGCGCCGCAGAATCTTTATTCTTGGTCCCGCCGATTTTCGACATCACCAGCGAAAACAGTTTAATGCAGACATAAAGGCCTAAAAGGACCGCGAAAACCACCGCCATCAAAAACAACGCGTCACCGATACTCTCGAATACAGACATACAAAACCTCCTTAAAAAATAAAATAGGGCAGCGACTTCAAAGCGAAGCCCCACCCTAAGCTACAGATCTTGAAAACAGCACCGCCAACGATGGCTGTCCAACCGGAAAGACCTATTCAATTATGCCCAATTTTACTGCGTTTTAAAATCAATATCAATCCTTTTTAATTAAATTATAATGGACTTATCTTTAATCTTTTTTATAACCCGACCGTCTCAATAAATTCACGGATCACTCTGTTTCTGTCTTTCGACATCTCATAATACGGCAGACCGTACTTTCTGCACTGTCCCCGTAATAAACAGCTCTGCTCGACCATATCGGCACAACCCATTCTCAACTCATCTTCGGGTTTATTATATGTATATTCCTCCGGCGTATCGTATTTTTTCAACAGAGCATACCGTTCTTCGGACGTGACATCCGCCGTGATGAAATAGAAAATATCACAAAAAGCCGGGTCGATATATTTTACAAAATCCTCAGGCAATAACTGATAAACGTCGATCACAAGCCCACGTTCGTATTTTTCATATTCTTCGCTTGCAAACATGGCATTGATGAAAGGCGCGATTTTGCCGCTGATGGTATATAACTTATCAATAGAAGATCGATTGGCATAGGTGTCAATTCCGAGCTGCGGAAAACAACGCTCAAACCCCGCGTTGACCGCATCAAAACAGAGATGCTGGTAGCCGTATTTTTGGGCGAGCAGATGCGCGGCGGTAGTCTTTCCGGCGCGCGGCACTCCCGCAATAATGATATTCTTTTTCAAAACCGAAGGGAAATATCCATTGCTTTGACTGTGTGGGTCAGCGCCCCCATCGATATCAAATCCACACCGGTCGCCGCAACTTGAGAAAGGTCCTTCTCATCCATATTGCCGCTGGCTTCGGTCAGCGCTTTTCCGTCGACAATGCGCACCGCGTCGGCCATCTGTTGCAAATCCATGTTGTCGAGCATGATGATGTCGGCCTTGACCGCGAGCGCCTCGCGTAACATCTCTTCGTTTTCGACTTCAACCTCAATCTTCAGCGTGTGCGGAGCGTTCGCCCGTGCGGCGTTTACCGCAGACGCAATACTCCCTGCCGCTTTGATGTGATTATCCTTAATTAAAACACCGTCGGCAAGATTGAAACGGTGGTTGCTTCCTCCGCCGACCTTGACCGCGTATTTTTCAAACACCCGAAGACCCGGTGTGGTCTTGCGCGTATCAACGATTTTCGCTTTGGTTCCCGCGACTTTGGCAACACACCCGGCGGTGTAGGTTGCGATGCCCGACAGATGCTGTAAAAAGTTCAACGATACCCGCTCGGCGGACAGCAGCGAAGCTGCGAACCCGCTGACAATCGCAATGATATCGCCCTTTTTCACTTTGTCCCCGTCACAGATGTTCGGCGTAAAAGTGGTACGGCTGTCAACGGCAGCAAACACAGCCCGAACCACATCGAGTCCGCAGATTACACCGTCCTGCTTGGCAATAAAGCTGCCGCTCGCAGTCATGTCTTCGGGTATCGTGGCGCGTGTGGTGATATCTCCGGTGCCGATATCTTCGGCGAGTGCCGCCCGAACACTTGCTTCAACGATATTCCTGTCGAGTTTCATGGTGTTGACTCCTTTCGCGTCGTCCGCCACATAATTACATCTGTAGAGCGGACATAGGCATCCCACTCTACATTATTTTATAATCAATTATCTGTCCGATAATGCGCCCCGATGCTTTCTTTGCGCGAAATCGCCGCAGTTAAAATCGCCTCGGCGACCGTCAGCATGTTCACCGTCTCGGTACCCCTGACGGATGAGAGATCATAACCGGCCAACTGCTCCCGAATTGTGACGACAAGCCCGAGCGCTTCTCCCATATCTTTGCCGTTGCGTAAGATGCCGCATTTCTTGGTCATCGCCACACGGATCTGGCTGCGCAGTGTGTGCAGATCGAGATCGCACGGGGTAAGATTTTGCGGTTCGGGCAGAATCGGTTGATGCTGCGGCCGGCTGTTCTTGCTGATGTGCAATGCGCATCGTCTGCCGAATACAATACATTCCAGAAGCGAATTCGAAGCCAGCCGGTTAGCGCCGTGCACGCCGGTGCAGGAGGCCTCGCCGACGCTGTAAAGCCCCGGCGTATTGGTCGCGCCGTCAAGGTCGGTCTTTACTCCACCCATGAAATAATGCTGCACCGGGATGACCGGAATCCAGTTGACCGCGATGTCGATGTCATAGTCCATGCATTCAGCGTAAATGGTCGGAAAACGCTTCTGCAAAAATTCGCGGCTCTTTGAAGTGATATCGAGATAGACATTCGGAAGATCGTATTTTTGCATCTGCATAATGATTGCCCGTGAGACCACGTCACGCGGGGCGAGATCCGCCATCGGATGAACGTCTTTCATAAACGCCTCCCAGCGGCGGTTGCGCAGCACAGCGCCCTCACCGCGCAGCGCTTCGGAGATCAGAAAATACCGGCCGCCTGCACCCGGGTGAATCAGCGCGGTCGGGTGAAACTGGACAAACTCCATGTTATCCACTTTTGCCCCGGCCCGAATGGCTGCCGCAATCCCGTCGCCGGTGGCGGCGATGGCATTGGTGCTGTTGCGGTAGATCCTGCCGATTCCGCCCGATGCAATCACGGCGTTCGGCGTTTTGATGAGGATATTCTCTCCGTCTTTTTCGATCAGTATTCCCGCGACCCCGCCGTCCGTTCCTTCGACGATGTCGATGAGCATGGCGCGGTCTAAAATCGTAATATTGCTCCGCTCATGAACACGGGCAAGCAGCGTATCGGTCATATGCTTGCCGGTAGCGTCGCCGCCGCAGTGTAAAATACGGTTGCAGCAATGCGCGCCTTCGCGGGTGATCGAAAGTTTGCCCTGTGCGTCCTTGTCGAACGGCACGCCGAGGTCGGCCAGCCGAACCATGTTTTCGGGTCCCTCGGACACGAGCGTCATCACGGCTTTTTCATCACAGATGCCCGCCCCGGCGACCAGCGTGTCATGCACGTGATTTTCGACGCTGTCTTCTTTCAGCGTGACTGAGGCGATGCCGCCCTGGGCGTGAATGGAGTTTGACTCCTCCTCGCCGAATTTATTCAAAATAACAACCCGCAGCTTCTCGTCTATGTTCAATGCGCAGTAAAGTCCCGCGACGCCCATTCCGATGATTGCGACGTCGAATTCCAATGTCGTCCCGGGTGTTTTTTTACAATACAGATACTTCATTGATTTTCCACTTCTTCCGGTTTTCGCTTGATTATTTTATTCTCGGGCTCTCGATCTCGTCGTCATACTTGACTTCATGCGGCGGGCGGAGCAGTTGTTCGGGTTTGAGCAGCAGCTTTCTGAAATAGCGCATCGAGACCGCGTAATAATGACCGTCACAGATGCGTTCATCGGTGACTATGCGCAGCCGCAAGGTTTTATCAACCGTTTCATTTCCTTCGTCGTCTCGGACGTTTTCGCGCTTTTTCTTACCCATCGCCACAAAAAGCGAAGCGGTTCCGAATTCATAAAGATGATGATAGACCGAATCGATTCCGAGTGATCCGATGTTTGTCAGCCAAGCTGAGGTGTGCCATGGACTTGCCTCTTCAAGGGCTTTGGGCAGCATTCCGTGTCTGTCGAATCTGTACATCAGATTGACAAAAGGCCGCTTGACCCAAGAGGGGATATTACCCAATATCTTGGCCGTTTTGTCCGTCTCGTTTTCAGCGTCGGTCGGTTTTGAGGCCTCTACCTCTGCCTCACATTTGCGCACAATGTCTGCAATGATATCTTCCGGTTCGAATTCCGGCTTTATCACTGTTTCGCCGCCCTTGTCCGAAAGACCTCGTTTGATGGCAATTGAAATCTTGATACTGTTGTGGGCATAGAGTTTGTTATGAACGATAAATCGATTTAGATATGGGCGCTGTGAGATCTGACGCACCATCGCGGCAATTAAAATATACATGATTGAGATACCGGGGATGTCCTGGGCATGCGTTTTGATAAACGCCTCCATCCCGGCAAGAGGAATCTCATCTTCAAACAGGACTTGAGAATCTATCCTTGTGCGAAGTATATACGGCACAAGGTCCATGACCGGATCAGCCGGTTTGACCCGCCAGCCGTCACGGCGGTCCCGCCTGCGTTTTTTAAACTGTTTTTGCAAATTTCCCATTATAATCGTCCCTCAAATCTACATGTATTTTCGAATGATTTTTTCCATATTTGAAAACTTTTTCTCAATATCTTTTGCTAAAGCAATTTGGCAGCGGGTACGCACGAGGTTGTGTTCGGGGTAGTTGAGCTTAAAATAAGGGTCGCCCGACAGATAATCGGTGCAGAACCGGATTGCCAGTTCTACTGTCATCATCAGCGCGCCGGTCGGGAGCGACATCAATTCAGCTTCGTTGAAACTCTCCCGTAAAACACCGACATAGCCCTTTGCAAACGCCTCGTAATATTCAAGCGAAAGGGAGGTCTTGGAGGTATCCGGCTCATCCTCAAGCGAGGTGTTGGCCGCGAACCGAATCGCGTCGCCGAAATCGTAGGCCGAAAGTCCCGGCATGACAGTATCCAGATCAATGATCGCGGCCGGCATTTGGGTAGTAATGTCGATTAAAACATTATTGTATTTCGTGTCGTTATGTGTCACGCGAACCGGCAAAGTCCCGTTTTTACGCATATCGGTCAGCTTGCGGCAAAACTGTTTCTGTGACTTAATATAATCTATTTCCGTTTTAATATTTATATCCTTTGCGCGTCCGGCACGATCGGCATCTAAAGCCGCCTCGAACGCCTCATAACGCTTTTGCGTATCGTGAAAATTCGGAATCGTCTCGACGAGCGCAGCCATGTCATAGTCTGCAAGCATCTCCGCAAAATTCCCGAAGGCTGCGCCGGCGGACGTCAAAAGCCCGGTATTCGGCACGCTGTCATAAGTCACGGCATTACCGATGTAATCATACATGCGCCATACGCTTCCGTCCGAAAGGGTATGGCAGAGTTTCCCTCTGCCGTCGCTGTAAAAGTTCAAAACCTGTCTGCGGCAGTCCAGCCCTTTTTCCCTGCATTTTTCGCGCAGATGCGCGGTCACGCCTGCGATGTTTTTCATCATGCCGTCAGGGTCTCGGAAGACGTATGTATTGACCCGCTGGATGATATATTCTTTTCCGTCCGAAAACTTCACGAGATTGGTCTGATTAATGTTGCCTGTCTTGATGAGGGAGTGGCTGACCGGCTCGCCCGTGACTCCGAAAGCGCGGGCGGCCTCGAGAATCTGTGTTTGCATTTACAGAAATCTGCCTTTCGTTATATAAGTGATGTATTGAATGTTTGCTCGGTTTGGAGATTGCGGCTCATTCGATATGAATCCACCTCAATTTATTTTGAAAAGGGTCTTTGCGTTTTGAGCGGTAATCTGAACGATTACTTCAGGGGTAATTCCTTTGATCTGCGCCAGTTTTTCGGCGACGAGCGGTAAAAGCGACGAGTCGTTGCGTTTACCTCGAAAAGGGGCAGGAGCCATATAGGGGCAGTCGGTCTCGAGCAGTATCCTGTCAAGCGGACAGAGCGCGGCGGACTCGACGGCGCGGCGGGCGTTTTTAAAAGTCACGACCCCGCCGAAACCGAGGTAAAACCCTTTTTTCAGAAAAATCTTCGCGATCTCGGGCGACTCCGAAAAGCAGTGCAGCACCGCCGCTCCTTTATATGCGCCTAACGTCTCAACCATGTCTGCGGTCGCGTCCCGGCTGTGAATTACAGCTGCTTTCCCGAGTTTTTGCGCCAGTTCGAGCTGCCGGTTAAATAACTCCTTTTGCTTTGCTTTATCAAATCCGGGGTAGTGGTAATCGAGCCCGATCTCTCCGATTGCTGCGCATTTTTCATCAGAAGCCAGTTTTTTAATCTCCGTAAGGTCATTCTCTCCGACTTCATTGGCGTGTTCGGGATGAATACCCGCCGCAAAGTGAAACTGCGGATATTTGTGCGCCAGTTCCTTTGAATTTCGACTGGTTTCGACCCGCTCGCCGCAATTCAATACCCATTTTACACCCGATGTAAAGATTTTTTGAAGGACTTCTTCTCTGTCGCGGTCAAACGCGCCGTCGTCATAATGCGTATGGGTATCGAAAATACCGTCTAAATTTAACACAGCTTTGCGCCCGCAGGGATGCCGTCGTCGAGCATCAAAAGGTTCAACACACCGTCCTTTTCGGCTGACAGCAGCATGCCGTTCGACTCTTTTCCCATCATCTTGCGCGGCGGCAGATTGGTGCAGGCCACCACGGTTTTACCAATGAGTTTCTCCGGCTGATAATATTTCGCAATGCCCGAAAGAATCTGTCTCGGAACTCCCGAGCCATCGTCGAGCTTGAACTGCAATAATTTATCGGATTTTTCGACCTTTTCGCAGGCGATCACCTTGCACACGGTCATCTCGACTCTATGAAATTCGTCAATCGTCACCTGCGGTGTCTCGGGTTCTTGTTTTATCGCGGGTTTTTGGGTCTTCTCGGCCACTCTTTCTGCCAGCGTCTTCTCGTCAAAGCGCGCAAATAACGGGGCCGCCGGTTTGGTCAAAACGCCCGCTTTCAGTCCGCCGAAGGTCTCGACGCTCTCCAAGGTATCGGCACAGCCACCGAGCTGTTCAATCATATTCTTGCTTGCATCGGGGATAAACGGCGCATATAAAACAGCAATAATTCGGATGCACTCCATCAGATTATAGAGCACCGCGCCGAGCCGCGCTTTGTCGGCCTCGTTTTTGGCGAGCGTCCAGGGTGCGGTCTCGTCGATGTATTTGTTGCTTCTGCGGGCAAGTTCCATCACGGCAGACGCTGCGTCTGCGATGCGCATCTCATCCATCAGTTTGCGGTACTCAGAAACGGATTTTGCTGCAGCCGCTTTCAAATCGGAGTCGGGGCCTTCTTCGCTTGCAGGGGCAGGTACGATTCCGTCAAAATATTTCCCTGCCATCGCGACCGTGCGGCTGACCAGGTTTCCGAGCGTGTTGGCCAGATCGGAATTATAACGCGAAGCAATGTTCTCCCAGGTAACGTTACCGTCGTTTGCATATGGCATCTCAGCCAGCACATAATAGCGTGCTCCATCGGTGCCGAACAGGTCGGCGACATCGTCGGTATAGATCACATTCCCAACCGATTTGCTCATCTTATCGCCTGCCGTCAGCAGCCACGGATGCCCGTATACCTGCTTAGGCAGCGGCAGCCCGAGCGCCATCAAAAAAATCGGCCAGTAGAGCGTGTGAAAGCGCAGAATGTCTTTGCCGATGATATGCACATCGGCAGGCCAGTATTTTTCAAAAAGTTCGCCGGTATTGCCATCGGGATTATATCCAAGTCCCGTGATGTAGTTGGACAGCGCGTCAACCCAGACATAAACCACATGCTTCGGGTCAAAATCGACCCCAACGCCCCATTTAAACGAGGTACGGGTGACGCACAGATCTTTCAGGCCCGGTTTTAAGAAGTTGTTGATCATCTCTTTTTTACGCGCTTCCGGGACGATGAAATCGGAGTTTTCTTCGATATGTTTCATCAGCCGGTCGGCGTATTTACCCATGCGGAAAAAGTAGGACTGCTCCTTGACGCGCTGCAGGGGTCGTCCGCAATCAGGGCAGACGATGCTTCCGTCCGCGATTTTCTGTACCTGACTCTCGGTATAAAATGCTTCATCCGGCTCGCAGTACCAGCCCTCGTATTCGGAAAGATAGAGATCATCCTGCCCGTAAAACTTGTTGAAAATCTTCTGCACGGCGGCCTCGTGATCGGGATCGGTGGTACGGATAAACCGGTCATAGGTAATCCCCATTCGATTCCACAGTGTTTTAATATCGCCGGAGATCTTATTGACATATTCTTTCGGCGAGACAACGGCCGCCTTGGCGCAGTCCTCGACCTTCTGCCCGTGTTCATCGGTACCGGTCAAAAAATAGACATCATAACCGCAGGCGCGTTTATAGCGCGCGACGGCGTCAGCCATGATCGCCTCATAGACATTGCCGATATGCGGCATTTTCGAGGCATACATGATGGATGTCGTAATATAATAAGGCTTTTTCATCCTTGATGGCTCCTCATCGTTTTATTTGATCGGTTTCGCGCCCCAGATGTCCGCCGCGTACCGTTCAATCGAGCGGTCGGAAGAGAAGCGCCCGGCTTTTGCGATGTTCATGATTGACATCTGCATAAAGCGCATTCGGTCGTCATAGATCGTGCGCATTCGGGCCTGAGCATCCTTATAGGAGGCGAAATCGGCCAAGACCATATACGGGTCATGGTTGACGAGGTTGTCATAGAGATTTGCAAACGTGCAGTCGCAGACGCCCTTCTTCAAAATATCTGTCAGCGTTTTTAAATCCGGATTGTTTTTAACAAGGTCCGCAGGTTTATAATCGGCCTTTTTCGCTGCCGCTTCTTCGGCGTTCATGCCGAAGATGAGGATATTTTCCGCGCCGACAGCCGAATAAATTTCCACATTCGCGCCGTCCATCGTGCCGAGCGTCACCGCGCCGTTCAGCATCAGCTTCATGTTGCCGGTGCCGCTCGCCTCGGTTCCGGCGAGTGAAATCTGTTCGCTGACGTCAGCAGCGGGCATCAGGGCTTCCGCCATTGTCACGCGGTAGTCCTCCAAGAAAACCACTCGCAGCTTGTCGCGCACTGCCGGGTCGAGCTCGCATAACCGCGAGATTGCCGATATCAAACAGATGATCTCCTTAGCCGTCTGGTAACCCGGCGCGGCTTTTGCGCCGAACAAAAAGGTCTGCGGAATCACATCCTCGTCGGGATGTTCCTTGATCCAAATATAGCGCGATAAAATATGCAGCGCGTTCATATGCTGACGCTTATATTCATGCAGCCGTTTGACCTGAACGTCGAAAATCGAGTCGGGGTTTAAAGGGCGCAGCCCGCTCTTGGCCACAAGATTAGAGAATTCCAGTTTGTTGGCGCGTTTGATGTCATAAAGCCGGTTCAAAACGCTCTCATCGCGCGCATACGGAGTCAAATCGGTCAGCCGGTGCGCGTCGGTTTTAAATCCGTCGCCGATCAGTTCCGAAACTAACCCTGTCAGACGCGGATTGGCCTGGCAAAGCCAGCGCCGGTAGGCAATGCCGTTCGTGACGTTTTTGAACTGCTCGGGATGATCTTGATAAAAATCATTAAACAGATGGTCGCGCAGAATTTGGGTGTGCAGTTTCGAAACGCCGTTGACGCTGTGGCAGACCGCGCAGCAGAGATTCGCCATGCGCACCTGCCCATAGCTGATGATCGCCATGCGCGAGACCCGGTCGAAATCCGGTTTCTCAGCCCAGAGCTTTGCGCAGTAACGCCGGTTGATCTCGGTGACGATCTGATACATCCTCGGCAACCTCTGACGGAACAGATCCTCGGGCCAGGTCTCGAGCGCTTCGCCCATCACGGTGTGGTTGGTGTAGGCGATCGTGCGCTCGGTGATGCTCATCGCGGTGTCCCAGCCGTAGCCGCAGTCGTCCATCAAAATTCGCATGAGTTCGGGAATCGCGAGCGCCGGATGGGTATCGTTGATGTGAATCGCGGCCTTTTCGGGCAGCGCATCGACCGGATGACCCTCCGAAATATGCTTTTTGATAATATCCTGCAATGAAGCCGACACGAGGAAATATTGCTGCCTCAGCCTCAAACTCTTGCCCTCGGGCAAATTATCAGACGGATACAATACTTTTGAAATGACTTCCGCCATTCCGCTTTGCTGCATCGCAGACATAAAATCTCCGTTGTTAAAGGCCTTCATGTCAAAGCCTTTGGCAACCGCGCTCCAAAGCCGGAGCACCGCGACCCCCTTGCCGCCGTTTCCGACCATCATCAGGTCATGCGGAACCGCGAGCACCGAATTATATCCGGTGTAATTTTGATGGCGGTAGCCCTGTTCGTCCCAATAGTCGTTTACGCTGCCGTCAAAACGTACCTCAACCTGTTCGTCGGGGCGCGGGGTCAGCCAGACCTCGCCGCCGGGCAGCCAGTCGTCGGGCAGTTCGGTCTGCCATCCGTCGACCAGCTTTTGGCGGAAAATCCCGTATTCATATAAAATCGAATAGCCGGTCGCGGCATAACCAAGCGACGCCATCGAGTCCATAAAGCAGGCAGCAAGGCGCCCCAATCCGCCGTTTCCGAGCCCTGCGTCAGGTTCGCATTCATAGATCGCGGAGAGTTTTACACCCATGTCGGAGAGCGCTGTATCAAATACCTCGGTCAGCCCGAGGTTGTACAGCGAATTTTTAAGCGACCGCCCGAGCAAAAATTCCATACACAGGTAATTGATCCGTTTGACGCCCTGTTTGCTGCATTTTTCGTTGAACTCGGCACGGTTTTGAGCTATAATGTCATTGAGATAAGCAGCTGCGGCGCGGTAGTACTGGTCGTCGGACGCGGTTTTGGGGTTGACACCGTATTCCGTATCGAGCCGTCTTTTGATCTCATTGATTACTTCATTTTTGGTCGGTTTCATAAAATATACGCTCGTTTCCCGGCTTTCAGAGGACTTCAAGCCGTTTGGAGTCGGAGAAATCAATCTTCCGTTAATAGGTTATGCGTTCGTCATACATACCGATAACAAGTTTGAACAGATGATGTTATATCCGCTCATCCAACATTATATAACAAGACCCGTAAAATTTCAACAAAAGGAGCTCTGAAACATGATTTCCCCTGCTCCCAGCAATTTAAAAATAAAGATAAACTGCTTTTCACTTGCTCATACCCTTGGCTGCGGTCAGTGTTTTCGTTTTGACCCCGTGGGCGGCGATTCCGATCATTGGCGCGGTATCGCAAACGGACGGGTGCTTGAAGTGTCTCAAAACGGGGACGAACTGACATTTTTTAATATGAGCAAAACCGAATACGAAACCGTCTGGACGGATTATTTTGATTTGAACACCGATTACTTCGCAATCCATACCGCGCTCTGTTCCGATCAGACGCTCAAAACCGCCTGCGATTTTTGCGGGGGGATTCATATCATGAAACAAGACCCCTGGGAGGCGCTCTGCTCTTTTATTTTCTCCCAAAACAACAACATTCCGCGCATCAAAGGCCTTGTCTCGCGGCTGTGCGAACATTTCGGAGACCCCATCGACGGCGGTTTTGATTTTCCGAGCCCCAAAAGACTCGCTGAGCTTTCCCCCGAAGACCTCGCTCCCGTGCGCTGCGGATTCAGGGATAAATACATACTCGATGCCGCGAAAAAATTCGCTTCCGGCGAAATCAACCCAGCAAAAATCGCTTGTCTCTCTCTTAAAGAAGCACGCAACGAACTCATGGCCATCAACGGCGTCGGCCCGAAAGTAGCAGACTGCGCATTGTTGTTCGGCTTTTATAAACTCACGGCGTTCCCGACCGACGTCTGGGTCAAACGCGCGATGGCAGACCTCTTTTCCGACGGCTTACCTTCCTGCGCCCACCCCTATGCCGGCATTGCCCAGCAGATTATATTTCATTATTACAGGTCACACGCGTAGGGGCGAATCATATTCGCCCGCTTCACTGATAACGTTTCGGCAGATTTGACATCACACCGCACGAAAAATCAGGAAAAGTAAGCTGAAAACCGATAGAATCACAACATACGGAAGGAGGCTGCGAATGGATTGGATCACGGGAATCCAGCGGGCGCTTGACTATACGGAAGCACATCTGACAGACGATATTGATTATGAAGCGATTGCGAAACAGGCCTACTCGTCTTCGTTTCATTTCCAACGGATGTTTGCGATGCTCTGCGGATACGCGCTCGGCGATTATATTCGTATGCGGCGTCTCACTTTGGCGGCCGAGGAGTTAATTCGGACAAATGACAAAGTGATTGATATTGCTCTCAAATACGGATATGACACCCCCGAGAGTTTTTCCCGCGCGTTTACGCGGTTCCACGGGATTACCCCCACCGACGCAAGACACGGCGGAAACGTCAAATCTTTTTCGCGGCTTTCCGTAAAATTGATTTTATCGGGAGGCAACACCATGGATTACAGAATCGAAGAAAAACCGGCATTTACAATCATCTGTAAAAAGAAACAAGTCAACAAACCGCAGGGCGATACCGCCACAGTCGATATTTCGGCATTTTGGGGCGAATGCACTCAGAACGGCACCATCGACGCGCTTTGCAAGTATGCAAAATTCGATACTATGAAGGGTATCCTCGGCATCTGTTTTTCCGGAGAAATGGCGGATTCCGGCTTTCCCTATGGCATCGGCGCGGAATATAACCGCGTTCCCGTAAAAGACGCAGGTTTTGATATCATCGAAATCCCGGCATATACCTATGCGGTATTTCAGTGCAAAGGCAAAATGCCCGACGCTTTCAAAGACACCTATCAAAAAATCTGCACCGAGTTCTTCCCGCAGAGCAATTATGAATACGGCAACGGTTTGGAATTAGAGGTCTATCCGTCAGCCGATGTGCAAAGCCCGGATTTCTCCTGTGAAATCTGGATCGCAGTGAACAAAAAGAAATAGACCAGCGAAAATCATTAAAGGCATCTTTCAGAAATGGCAGATGCTTTTTTATCCCCAAGGTTAGTGTAAGAAGATGTTCAGGCCTCCGATTCAAACCGGAGGCCTGCTTTATCAATTATATGAAATGATGTTTAATAGTGGAATGAATTACGCCAGCTTACTCAGCTCTACAGCAATCTGCGCAGCAACTTTGGCATTGTTGAACACCAGTTGAATGTTAGAGTCCAGACTGGCACCTCCGGTCAGCTCTTTTACCTTGGACAGCAGGAAGGGAGTGCTCTCCTTGCCGTGAATGCCTTTCTTATCGGCTTCTTTCAATGCCATTTCAATGGCATTGTTGATCTCGGCAGGGTCCATCTCAAACTCAATGGGGATGGGATTGGCAATCACCGCGCCGCCCTTCAGGTTCAAATCCCACTTGGCTTTCAGTGCTGCGGCAAGTTCAGCCGGGGTGTCCACCCGATAGTCTACGCCGAAACCGCTTTTTGAAGTGTAAAAGGCGGGCAGCTCATCGGTGCCGAAACCCACCACCGGAACTCCGTGAGTCTCCAGATATTCCAATGTCAGACCAATGTCCAGGATGGACTTTGCTCCTGCGCAAATCACTGCCACGTCAGTGCTTGCCAGCTCCTCCAGATCGGCGGAGATATCAAAAGTCTCCTGCGCGCCCCGGTGAACGCCGCCGATGCCGCCGGTGGCGAAGATTTTAATTCCGGCCAGATTGGCGAGAATCATCGTAGAAGCCACAGTGGTCGCGCCGTCCAGTCCTTTGGCTACGATAAAAGGAATGTCTCTACGGCTGGTTTTCATTACGCCTTTAGCTTTGCCCAAATACTCGATTTCCTCCGGGGTCAAGCCCACCTTCAGCTTGCCTTTGAGAATGGCGATGGTAGCCGGAACCGCGCCGTTATCCCGAACAATCTGCTCAACCTTTAAAGCCGTTTGCACATTCTGCGGATAGGGCATGCCGTGGGAGATGATGGTAGACTCCAAAGCCACCACAGGTTTTCCTCTTTCTACTGCTTTTTTGACTTCGGGGTTTATCTCTTGGTATTTTTCTAACATAATCCGATCTCCTTCATTTTTTTCTCCACGTTTTCTTTGGATATATTGGGGTTGATGGTATCTTCATGACTCAGTGCCATTATGGCGGCGGTCATGGCAAAGCGGGCGCTTTCTTCGATTTCTTTGTCATGGAAGCGACAGAAAGCGAGTGCGGCGAGAAATGCATCCCCCGCTCCCGTGGCGTTCACCACAGAAACCTGCGGGCCGGGTATCAGTTTATGCGTTTTTGCGTCCTGAAAAAACACGCCCTTTTCACCCATCGTGATAAATACTCGCTTGACGCCTTTTTCCAAAAAGAACTCCGAAGCTTTTCTCAGGTCGTTGTCATTCTCAATTTTAATTCCGGAAAGTAACTCGGCTTCGATTTTATTGGGTTTGATGGTGTGAAAAGCGCCGATTTTGTTTTTCATTTTCCGGGCTTTGGCGGTGGAAACGGTGTCCAGAAAAAACTCGGTGTTTTTGAAATTGTCCAGCACATAGCTGATGACATCCTCGGGGATGTTGGTGTCAATCACGCAAAGCTTTGCGCGCTCGACCACCGGGCGGGTGTTTTGGATAAAGTCAACAGTGATTTCGTTTAAAATGTCCATGTGGGAAATCGCCACCTGCATATCGCCCTGTTCGTCCAGGATTGCCAGATATGTTGAGGTGGACTTTCCGGTAAACACCGGGGTGTTTTTCATATCCAGCCCGATGGAAGCGGCGTGGTCTAAAATCTTTTTACCGTATAAATCGTCGCCCAGCGCGCTGATCAGCTTGGTGGAAATCCCCAGGTGCACCATGTTTTCGGCGATATTTCGCCCCACTCCGCCCTGCGAAATTTTCACCTGTCCGGGATTGGAGTCATGGGCAATCAGCTTTTTAAAGGGAAATCCGGTGATGTCCACGTTACACCCGCCCAGCACGCAGGCATAATCCTCCTGCTTTAAGATATATCCTTTTCCGAGGATGTATCCTTTTTTCATCAGGTTGGTAACATGCACCCCAACGGAGGAACGGGTGATGCCAAGGGTATCTGCCAGTTCATTTTGAGAGATGTTCGGATTTTTCCGAATGAGTTTCAACAAGTCTTCTTCGCGGTGTGTCATAGTTCCCTCCTAAACAATTGTTTATATAATAAACATTTGCTTATTTCTATCATAACATAACGAAAAACGGAATGCAAGTGGTTATATAAAAAATACTTTGCTTTTTTCAGAGGATTTTTAAATGATATAACAAAGGACGAACGGAGGGAACAGCCGTTCGTCCTTTGTTTATATATGGAATCATCCGGGGATGGACGATCCCTTTAAAACCCGCGCCCGCGCCGTGCTTGCTCAGCTCGGACGAAGGTTTTAAGCGTAATGATGCTATCTTCTGCCGCCGGGGAACCCCCCGCCGCCCATACCGCCCGCGTTGCCGATCGTGGAAAGCCCGTTTGCGGTAAAGCTGCCGGCTGAACTTCCGCCGATACTAAGGGTATAGGTCATGCCGGTTACAAGTTTCGGGCTGGAGATCACAATATTCGCGAAATTCTTGGCCGGCGTAAACTCGATGATGATGTTTCCGCTCTTGTCGGTCACCGTGACTTTAGAGCCGGCGGAAACCGTCGAGACGGTCGCCATGATGCAGTTGACCTTGGAACTCGAATCCGGTGACTGTGCCATCCCGCTGCTGCCCGCCGCGATCAGAGTCGCTCCGCTGTTTGTGCAGGTTCCGGCAAAATCCATCGCACCGTTGCCGTCGTTGGTCGGCCCGTCGACCGTAATCGTGCCGCCGGTAAGAACCATATTGCCGTTGCTGTCCAGCCCGTCGCCGCCCGCATTGACATAGAGAGTGCCGCCGCTGATGGTGACAAGGTTATTGGGATTGGCCGCATCCATGGGCGCGCCCATACCGCCGCCGAAAGTGACGTTGCCGGTATCATCACTGCCGCCTGCGGAGTTGAGTCCGTCGTCGCTTGAAGTGACGCTCAGATTGCCGCCGCAGATATAGATGGTCATGCCTTCGAGGCCCTCATAAGATTTCGAGATTTTGATCTCACCGGCGTCGATTTCGAGCGCGGTGTCGGCGTGCATGCCGTCGTCGCCGGTCGCGATGGTGAAGGTTCCGCCCGCGATCTTGATGTCGGCGTTGGAGTGGATTGCGTCGTCATAGGTGTTTAGGGTAAACGTCCCGCCGGTGATGTTGACGCCGCTGCTGCCCTTGAGACCTTTTTTACTGTCTTCGTCGGTTGTCGCGGCTGCAGTATTATTTCCGCCGAACGGACTTCCACCTCTGGGGTTAAAGAAGTCGTTGGAACCGCCGGTAACGGTGGCGGGGCTTCCGCCGCCGGTCGTGATGTTAAACGTGCCGCCTGAGATCGTCAGAACCATGTAAGCTTGAATTCCGTCGTTGCCCGCAGTGATGTTGAAACTGCCGCCCGAGATATTAATAGAACCCTTTGTGGTGTCCTCGTCATTGTTGGACTGAAACCCGTCGGCGCCGGAATTGATCGTAAATGTGCCATCCGTGACCGTGATACTGCTACGTCCGCGGATTGCGTCGTTTACCGCCGTGATGATATAGGTGCCGCCTGCGATTACAAGGTTATCCTTGGACAGGATTCCGTTTTGATAATTCGCGTTTACGGTCAGCGTACCGGTGCCGTTGATCGTGAGGTCGTCTTTCGAAAAAACGGCGGCGTTGGGCTCGTCTGTGCCGGACTCGAGAGTGTAGGAGGAACCGTCTGAGATCGTGTTTTGAGTCCCCGCCGCCAGTGTGATGATGATTTTCTCGCTCTGCACACCGTAGATACCGCTTCCGTAGGAGCACTTGATATTGACACCGTTGAGCACCAGAATGATCTTATCTTCTTTGCCTGCGTTGACGATGATTTGCCCGTTGTTCAGCGTTCCGCTGACTGTATAAGTGCCCGCTCCGGTGATGGTGGCCGTGCTGCCGCTCACTTTGATGTTGGAGCCGGAAGCCTTAACGGAATCGCCGTTTAAGACAATCGTGTTTTCACTTGTGGGTGAAGCTGCGGTCGTGTCTTCGGCTTTAACCTTGTTTTCAACCGGTGTTACGCTGGCTTTGATGTCGCTGCTTACTTCAGCGGTCGAGGTTAATGACGAAAGGGAACCGGAGGATATCACCGCCGAAGAGCCGTTTGGCGAAACCGAGCAACCGGCTGCAAGGAGCACGACAGCGGCACACAAAATTATGAATAACTTTTTCAAATAAAGCCCTTCTCTCATAATTCCTCGCGGATCGTGCTGCCGATTTTGCCGCAGCTGACGTTGAGATTGCCGTTGCGGCAGCGCAGCGCGTCGAGGAACTTCTTTTCAATCAGATTGCCGTTTAGGACGATTCTGTATTGCAGCTCGAACATGCTGCCGAGATTGGTGGTTTTAACCCGGACCAATTCGCTTTTTTTGGTATATGTTGCAAAGATGTCATCAAACGCTCCGTTGTAATCAAGCGATTCCGGGATAGTGATTTTCAGCTCACGCTCGTCGTCACGGATATCGCCGTATTTAACCGTGAATAAGATTAAGGTCAACGCGGAAGCGGCAGCAAAAATGATGGCTGCGTAGGCGATATAGCCCATTCCGGTTGCGATGCCGACCGCAACGGCCATAAAGACCGCCGAGATTTCGCGGGCGCTGCCGGGCGCGGAGCGAAAGCGTACCAAACTGAACGCTCCGGCCACGGCTACACCGGCGCCGATATTGCCGTTGACCATCATGATGACGGCTTGAACCAATACCGGAAGGAGGGCCAGGGTCACGATGAGACCCTTTGAATAAGTGTTTTTATAAGTATGGAGGAGTCCCAGGAGAACGCCGAGGACGATCGAGGTCAGCGTGCATAACAACAGCGAACCGATGGTCAGCCCCTCCGAAGAAACAATCGTATCAAGCACAGATAATGCCTCCCTTCAAATTTCGTAACTCTGGAAATATATAATCGGTATAGCAGGTACCGTACTTGGAAAATGAAGTCGGCACAATGCCGTTTTGCTCAAAGAACCCGCAAAGCCACAGCGGAATCGCTCCGGCGGTCTTGATTTCGATCAACCGCTCGTCATTTCGTATGATCGGCGTGCCTTCGCAGCCGAGCGTCGGAGATAATCTGTTCGTGCGCATTCGGATGCCGCTGTCGACGGTCAGGCGGAGATTGGGGTCGATATTATCGTAAAAGGCCTCGCGTTCATAAGCGATAAACGCCTTCGGAAGGGGTTGATAAAACCGCATAAAGTATTCGATCTCCCGCCCGATCTGACATTCTCGCCCCTCTCCGGGCTTTCCGTCCATCCAGTCGGCGGCATTCCTGAGCGGCATCCCGATACGCCTTTTATAAACGACGCCCTTATATTTTTTCTTGAGCTCCAGAAAAACCTTGTCCTCGGACTTCGGGATACCGTAACAGCGCAGCCTTAATTTTTCTTTATAGACAGGCTTCTCAAGCGAAGCGCGGATAATCCGGTAGTCATCGGTGTCGAAGTAGACACTGCAGATCGTGCTCTTGCCGAAGGCATCCGGGTGCATCTTGTCTTCGGCAAGCCCGGAGAGCCGCGCGGCCTGATCGCGGTCGAGGATATATTTTTGTTCGTAACGTTTGAAAACCGTTGTAAAGTCTTTCATGGAGAGCACCTCTTTGCCAAGTTGAAAACAGTTCGGAATTATGTTAAAATGAATCGGAAGTTTTGCATGGGGTCTGCCCTGCAGGTATGCTTTTATTCTAAACAATTTACTGAAATTACTCTGAAAAACCGGTTTCAGGTTTTTTTCAGTTTCGCACGATAAAATAACATATATCAGATGCTCGCGCGGCGTGGGCGCCTGAAAAACGAATGATACCGAAAGGAGCTGTTTTGCTTGAGAGTACTCGTGGTGGAAGACGAAAAACGTCTTGCGGAGGCGCTTGCGCAGATATTGAGCGAGCATAAATTCGACGCCGAGACCGTTTACACCGGAACCGACGGTCTTTATTACGCCAAAAATTCCGCCTATGACGTGATTATCCTCGACGTGATGCTGCCCGGCATGACCGGCTTTGAAGTCGTTAAACAGCTGCGCGCCGAAAAAATCGCCACACCGGTATTGCTGCTCACAGCCCGTGATGAGATCAACGATAAAGTCAGAGGGCTTGACTATGGCGCCGACGATTATATGACCAAACCCTTTTCACCTGATGAGCTGATGGCCCGGGTGCGGGCGCTCTCCCGGCGGCAGGGGGAGGTGATCACCGACCAAATCGCTTTTGCCGACATTACACTCGATCTCTCTTCTTATGCGCTTAAAAAGGACGAAAAATCAGTCCATTTGGGTTATAAGGAATTCTCGGTGCTCCGGCTTCTGATGGCAAATCCCAACACGGTCGTTCAAAAAGAGTCGATCATTTTAAAAGTCTGGGGCTGCGACTCCGATGCTGAGGACAACAACATCGAGGCCTATATCTCGTTTTTGCGCAAAAAGTTCTTCTTTCTCGGCTCCAAAGTCAACATCGGCACGGTTCGAAAGGTCGGTTACCGGCTGGAGGTTCTCGAATGATCAGGAAGCTGCGCGTCAAGTTCATTCTCATCAATATGCTGTCGGTATTTCTGGTGCTTGCGGCGGTCTTCGGCGTGTTGCTTTTCTCCTCGGCGAAACGGCTTTCCGACGGCAGCAATGCCGCGCTGATGATGGCCCTTTCCCGTGAAAACGACTCAGAACAGTTTCCATGGGAAATCGGCGGTAAAAAAGATCAAACGGAACCGCTCAACCCCGGAAGCGGTCGGATAAAAGACGAATTCTCTTTTGTCCTTACTTTTACGGTAAAGGTCGATTCCGAGGATAAAATCCTCGCTACATATGGCTACGGTGCCGCGCCCGTCATCAGTGATGATGTACTGCAATCCGCCGTAGAAACCGCGCTTTCCGACCCGGACGGAAAAGGCGCAATCGCAAATCTGCACTTGCGTTATCAGGTCAAAAAGGGCCTTGACAATACCAAAATCGTTTTTGCCGACACAACCGGCGAGCGCCTTTATATGAATAACCTCATCCTCATCTCGCTGGAAGTCGGCATTCCGGCGCTTGCGGTCTTCTTTCTGCTCGCCTATCTGCTCTCGGGGCTTGCACTCAAACCGGCTAAAGCGGCATGGCAGCAGCAGCAGCGGTTTATCGCCGATGCCTCGCACGAATTAAAGACGCCACTGACGGTGATTTTGGCCAATACCGACATCCTGCTCTCACATCCCGAAGCAACGATTCAAAACCAGCAGAGATGGATCGAGAATACCAAAACCGAGGGCGAGCGGATGAAAAAACTCGCCGACAACCTGTTGTTTTTAGCCAAAACCGACGCTGCGGAACACACCGAATCTAAACCTACTCCGCATGTTCCCGTAAACCTCAGCGACATCGCATGGAGTGCGTTGCTGCCGTTTGAATCGGTGGCGTTCGAACAGGGTGTTCAATTGAACAGCGATATCAAACCCGGCGTGACGGTGTACGGAAACGCCGATCAACTCAGCCGTCTGATTGTCATCCTGCTTGACAACGCTTGCAAATACAGCGGCAAAAACGGAAGCGTGACTCTGACACTTTCAAAAGAGCAGGGCAGGGCCAAATTCTCGGTGCACAATACCGGAAGCCCGATTGACAAAGCCGATCTGCCTTATATCTTCGATCGTTTCTATCGTGCGGACAAATCCCGGGCACAGACGAGCGGGGGCCACGGGCTCGGCCTCTCAATCGCTAAATCCATTGTCGACGCCCATAACGGAAAACTTTCGGTCACAAGCAGCGCCGAACACGGCACGACCTTCACCGCCGAATTCACAGCTAAATGAAAGGAATATAAATTAAGATGATAAAAAAGAGAGGTATCGTGCTCCTGATCGACGAGATCGACGATGTCTGGATGCAATTATGCAAGCAAGCGGAGTTCAATGTTCTGGGCGTTCACGAGGTCATCATGGAGAAACCCAACAGTGTCCAGAAAGTATTAAACCGTTTGGAAGAAAAACCGGTTCGGGAACAACTTGCCCGTTTTGAAAAAGCGGGAATCGAAGTCGAATTCGAACTGCATGCCGTCGAATGGCTGCTTCCTCGTTCCCTCTTTTCGGCTCAGCCCGAATTGTTCCGTCAAAATAACGAGGGGGAACGGGTTGCCGAAAACAACTGCTGCGTATCCAACCCGGTCTCGCTCGAACTCCTCTCGGAACGGGCACGTGTACTGGCAAAACTGTTAAATCAAACCGGGCATAACCACTATTATTGGATGGACGACGCGGAAAACGCGACTTGCCGGTGCGACGAATGCCGCTGCCTCTCAGGCGCGGATCAAAACATGAAGATGATGAACGCCATCGCCGAAGGGCTGACTTCCGCTGACAAAAACGCAAAGGCGGCTTATCTGGCTTATGCGGACGCGCTGACGGTACCGAATATTAAACCGCATCCGTCGCTCTTTCTCGAATTTGCCCCGATTTTCCGAAACCATTTTGAACCGATCACATCCGGTGATCCGAAGAACACGAAATACCGCGAACTGCTGACGGCGCTTTTAAAGATCTTCAACCCGGAAAACGCCCATATCCTCGAATATTGGCTGGACAACGCTTTTTTTTCGCAGTATAAAAAGCCTCCGGTCAAGGTTCCCTTCGACCGAAAAGTCACCCAATCGGACGTTGCTTTCTACCGCTCGCTCGGCATCGATTTCATCACCTGCTTCGGCTCCTATCTCGGAGACGACTATCGGATTCAGCATGGACTGCCGCCGATTTCCGAATATGGCGAAATCTTGAAAAACCAGCGGTAATTGAACACCAAATTTCGCTTCGCCACTTGCAAAAAATCTCGGGGTGTATTAAAATAGACGGGTATTACGACTTGGAGGTCTGAAAATGTCAAAAATGAAGCATATTATTGCATTATTGCTGGTGCTTGTGATGTCCGCCGCCGCCTTATCCGCCTGCGGCCGGGATACCAAACCGATTGTCACGATCAAGGGACAGGCCTTCAGCGTCGAACAGTTCCTGATGTTCCAGCTGGACGCTTACAATACAATGGCAAATAAAATGAGCTACACCTTCAACCAGCAGAAGGACGACGGCACTTATCTGACTGTTAAAGAACAGATGGCGCTGTATAACAACATCGACGGCAACCGTGTCGACGTCTGGATCAGCGCGACGACACTCGAGGAACTGCGAAAGGTCGTCTATTATGACAAGGCGCTTGCCGACGCCGGCATCACAGTCTCGCAAGAGGAAATTGACAAGGCAAAAGAGCAGGCAAAGGCCATCTACGATTATTACGAGGCCTATTATAACGGCTACTACACCCGCAACGGCATCAACGAATCATCCGTTGAATTTTGGCTGATTAACAGTTTAAAAGAAAACAAACTGTTTAAGAGCATTTATGACACCGACGGAACCCAGGCGGTTCCCGAAGAAAGCATCAAAGCCCACTTCGGCGAGATGTATGCCAGCGCTAAGATCATGAAAGTCCCCTATTATAATGAAAAAAGCGGCGTGGTTCTGACTGACGAACAAGTTGCCAACATCGAAACCTTCTGCCAGACTGCGGTCGAAAAGCTCAATAACGGCCAAATCGACATCGATACGCTGTATTATAATTTCCTGCTCGCCAACAGTTTGATCAAAGAAGGCGATAAAGTGGATCCGATCGCGCCGGTTCTGTTCGATTTGAGCAACAATGACTATACCACCGATATGATCACCGCTTACAAAGCGCTCCAAATCGGCAAGGCGGGATATACCAAAGATACCGATAAAGGTTATTTCTTCATCTATTTGAAAGGCGACCCGCTGACCGACGATGCCTCGAATTATTCCAATTACCGCGACGCCGTTCTGCGCGACCTCAAAGACACCGAATTCCAAAATAACATCATGACCATCACCGGAGACTACGATATCGAGATGAGCAAATATCTGATGAATAAATATCTGCCGGAAAATATCCAAAAGCAGACCGAGGACTGATATTTTCCTTCCGCCGGCAAATACTAACCACGTATTTTTGCGCAGCGGAGGCAGCTATGGAGATTATCTGTACCGAAAACATCTATAAGGTTTACAACAAAGGGCGAAATGAAGTCAAAGCACTTGACGGCGTTTCGCTTTCTGTTATAAAGGGGGAATTTGTGGCGGTGATGGGCCGCTCGGGTTCCGGAAAGTCAACGCTTCTCAATATTCTCGGCTGCCTCGACGTCCCGACCGGGGGACAATATTTTCTGTTCGGAAAACTTTCCGACCGTTATGACGAAAAGGAGCTCTCGGGCATCCGCAACCACCGTATCGGTTTTGTGTTCCAAAGTTATAATCTCATTCCGTCTCTCTCTGCGGCCGAAAACGTTGAGCTCCCGCTGTTGTACCGAGGCGTCGAGCGCGGAGAACGCCGCCGCCTCGCCCTCGAAGCCCTTGAAAAAGTCGGTCTTTCCGAGCGGAGCGAACATCGGCCTTCCAAAATGTCCGGCGGGCAGCAGCAGCGGACTGCGATCGCGCGGGCAATCGCCGCAGACCCGGATATCCTGCTCGCCGACGAGCCGACCGGAAATCTCGGCCGCACCTCGGGCGAGGGCGTCATGAATTTACTGACCCTCTTGAACAAAAACGGTAAGACAGTTATAATGATTACGCACGATCCTTTGGTCGCGGCATATGCAAGCCGGGTTGTGACCATCAGCGACGGCAAAATCGCATCCGATGAGAGGAGCGCCTATGAAGCAGGTTGAAATTTTCACTGACGGCGCATGCCTCGGCAATCCGGGCCCGGGCGGTTATGGCATCATCCTGAAATATAAGGGTACCGAGAAAGAACTATCGGGCGGCGAGCCGGAAACGACCAATAACCGCATGGAACTGACCGCCGCAATTGTCGCGCTCGAGGCGCTTAAAACACCTTGCGAAATCAAACTTTTCAGCGATTCTCAGTATCTGATCAACGCCTTTGAACTCGGCTGGCTTGAAAAGTGGAAGACAAGCGGTTGGAAACGCGCCGGAAACGAAGTCGTTAAGAACGCCGACCTTTGGCAGCGGCTCTCGGAGCTCACCGCGTTACATAAAGTCGAATTTATCTGGGTACGCGGCCACGACGGCCACCCCGAAAACGAGCGCTGCGACCGTCTGGCAGCCGGTTTTGCACAAAAACTTTCTGCGGAAACAAGATCGTAATACTGTAGGGGCGACTGCGTTCGCCCGCTCAAATACATAAACTAAATTGAAAGAACGGTCTTTACATGAACAAGAAAAAAACCCTCTCGCTCCTTCTCTGTGCTGCTTTGATTACAACCCTCTTCGGCTGTGCGAAACCCTCCGTTGAAAACACCGCTGTGCGCATCGCCTTTTTCCCGAACATCACCCATGCGCAGGGGCTGATCGGCTCCGCAAAAGACAGCTCCGGTTCCAGCCGCTTTGAGCAAGCGCTCAAGGGCTGTACCGTGGAATATAAATCTTTTAATGCCGGACCCGCCGAGATTGAGGCGATATTCGCCGGCGAAGTAGACATCGGTTATATCGGGCCGGTTCCGGCCATCAACGGCTTTGTCCGTTCAGGCGGCGATGTGGTCATCATCTCGGGCGCGGCAAACGGCGGCGCGGTTTTAGTGGCACGTGCCGATGCAAATATCACTTCCGTGGCGGACCTTGCGGGCAAGAAAGTGGCGGTTCCGCAGCTCGGGAACACCCAGCATCTCTCGTTGCTGCAGCTGCTCTCGGAAAACGGCCTTGCAACGACGTCTGCGGGCGGTACGGTCGATCTTTATGCAATTGAAAACTCCGAAATCAAATCGATGATGCAGAGCGGCGGAATCGATGCGGCACTGGTTCCCGAGCCCTGGGGCACCCGCCTGATCAACGAAGTCGGCGCGAAGCTCATTTTGGATTATAATCAAATCTGGCTAAACGGCAATTATTCGACGGCGGTGGTCATTGCCAACAAAGACTTTTTGACCGCGCACCCCGATCTCGTCGAAAAATTCCTTCAGGCGCATGCCGATATCACGAAATACATCAACCAAAACTCCGCTGAAGCGATGGCAACCGCCAATGCCCGCATCCAAGAGCTGACGGGGACCGCGCTTAAACCGGAAATCCTGACCGAAGCGGTTTCGCGCCTTGTTTTCACCAACGATCCGGCGCGCGAGTCGGTAGAGGCGTTCATCGACCTGTCAATCACTCAGGGCTTTATCGATGCCTGCGACAACCGTGACGCATTGTTTTCGCTGGATATGATCAATAAAATCAATACGGAGTCCTCGAAATGAACATCACCGTCGAAGCCCTCTCCAAGGTCTTTCATAACCCCGATAAAGAGGTTTTGAAAGACATCGATCTGGAGATCGCCGAAGGCGAATTCCTTTGTCTGCTGGGCCCGTCGGGCTGCGGCAAATCGACACTGTTGAATATCATCGCGGGACTCGACAAGCCAACATCGGGCAGTGTTAAATTCGGCGGAGAACCGATTACCGCCCCGGGCCCCGACCGCGTCATGATCTTTCAGGAATCAGCTTTGTTCCCGTGGCTTTCGGTTGCAGACAATGTCAAATTCGGGATGAAACTTGCCAAAGTCCCCGATAAAGAGGCCGAGGAACGGGCGATGGCCTACTTGCAAAAAGTCAATCTGGCTTCCTTCCGCGACTATAAAATCAGCCAGCTTTCGGGCGGCATGAAACAGCGTGTCGCCATCGCAAGGGCGCTTTCGCTCGATTCCAAAGCTCTGTTGATGGACGAGCCGTTTGCCGCATTGGATAAGCAGACGAAAAACCTTTTGCGAGACGAACTCGAATGTCTTTGGCTGTCCGAGAAGCGGACCGTCGTCTATGTGACCCACAGCGTTGAGGAAGCGCTTTTCTTCGGCGACCGCGTCGTGATGATGAGCGCCGATCCGGGTGTGATCAAAAGCATTTTCAAAATCGATTTCCCGCGCCCGCGCCAAATCGACGCACCTGAGTTTGTCAAACTGCGCCATGATATTCTGGCCGATCTCAGAGTGGAGGTGGAGCGCTATGAAAAATAACACCCTGCTCAAGGCTCTGAAGCTATTCGGCCTGTTGGTATTGCTCGTCGCAGTCTGGCAGCTGCTCTATTTCATCATGGTGGAAAGAGCGGCTGTTTGGAAGCCGTATGTCTTCCCCTCGCCGCTCGGCGTTCTTTCATCTTTTTCAAAGTTGATTAAAAACGGAACATTACTCGCGGGCATCGGCCAGACCATGCGCCGTATCGGGATCGGTTACGGTATCTCGATTTTGATCGGCGTGCTGCTCGGAATGCTTTTGGCACGTTTTAAAGCGCTTTCGGAATTGTTTAAACCGCTCGTATTGGGCATTCAGACATTGCCTTCCATCTGTTGGGTCCCGTTTGCGATTTTATGGTACGGCCTCGCCGAGAGCGCAACGATTTTTATTGTGGTGATCGGCTCTGCGTTCAGTATCTGCATCGCGGTTGAGACCGGCATCCGGGATATTAATCCGATTTATATCCGTGCCGCCAAAACGATGGGCGCAAAAGGCATTGCGCTTTATACCAAAGTCATATTACCCGCCAGTGTTCCGTCGCTCGTCGGTGCGCTCAAACAGGGCTGGTCTTTCGCCTGGCGCGCGCTGATGACCGGTGAAATGATGATATCATCGCGTGGCATCGGACTGATGCTCTCTCAGGCTCGTGAGATCGGAGGCATCAACGAAGTCACCGCGGTTATGCTGGTAATCGTCTTTATCAGTATCCTCGTCGACAAACTTATTTTCGGCCTCATCGAAAAGCGTGCTCTCAAGTGGGCGGCATGATGGCGCATTCAAAGCGTCGTAAAATCGTTGACCGTTCGTTAAATGACTCACGTTTCAAGCCCTCATTCCCCTCTGTGGAGGGGTGGCCCGCAGGCCGGGGTGGTTTCGGCATAAGCCAGGACTAACACAGGTACGTCCTATATCGTAATCGGCTGTATAGCCGATTTTTCTTTTTAAATTTTTTCATTTTGCCTATTGACAAACTCATACTACTGAATATAATATAGTAGTAAACAACGGGTACTTCCTTGTTTGCAAAGGAGGATGTCTATTGAATTCCCAATACAAAAAAGGCGTACTGGAGCTGTGTGTGCTGGCACTGCTCGAAAAGGGCGACTGCTACGGCTATGACATCTCGGAGCGTCTCTCGTCGCGCATCGACATTGCCGACGGCACGGTATACCCGATTCTGCGCAAACTCAAAAGCGACGGGCTGGTCGATACCTATCTACAGGAGGAAAGCGGCGGCCCGCCCCGAAAATACTATTCATTGACCAACCTCGGGCGCGAGACCTACGAAGCCGACCGCGCCGAATACCTCAAATTCGCCGATGCAATCAAGACATTATTGGGAGGAGAAGTTTGAAAAATGAAATTTATCAAACTCCGGAGTTTGATCCATTTGCCAAAGGTCATGGACCAAACATCCTAAAATCATATGAAGAAAGGATCATTTCAATGACGCGCAATGAATATTTGACCACACTCGAAGCCGAGCTCAGGAAAAAACATATCGCCGACACCGCCGATATTGTCGAAGAATACGAACAGCACTTCGCCTTCAAACTCGCCGACGGTTTTTCGGAAGAAGAAATTGCCGCAAAACTCGGCGCACCCGAAGCCATTGCCTCTCAGTTCGAAGCCGTTAAAACTGCTGCCTCTGATAAAACAAGCAAAAAAGGCGGCGGCATTTGGGCCAAAATCGGCATGGCGACTTTAATTCCGTTTGAGTGGATCGGTTTTATCCTGCTGTTTTGCTGGACGGTTGTACTCGGTGCGCTTGGGCTCGCATCTGCTGCAATCGGCATCTGCCTGATCGCTCAAATCAGCGCTTTCATGCAGTTCGCAGCGCTGCAAATGCCCTATCTGAGCGCGCTGATTCTCGGTTTGACCCTGTTTGCGCTCGCCATCGCATTCGGCGCGGGATGCTGCTACTTTTTCGCTTTCTTAAAGCAGCTTGTCCGTGCCGATCTCCGCTGGCATAAAAATGTCGTCTCCGGCGCGGCTCTCCCGCCGCTTCCGACCGCTCCGCAATTAAAAAACAAATCCGGCAGAGCACTGCGCAGAACGTTTTTAATCTCGACTGCCGTCTTCGGAATTTTGTTCGTGCTGGGCTTCGTGATCTCTTCCGTTCAAGCGGGTCATTTCGGCTTCTGGCACGCCTGGAACTGGTTCGTAAAATAGTTTTGAACTCATTATCGCAGGAGAGGAGATAACTTTTAAAATGAAAACCGTCATCATTACCGGTGCCACTTCAGGCATCGGCTTAGAAACCGTACGCCTTTTGACCAATCGGGGCTATCGCGTGCTCGGCGTCGGACACAGCGGGAAAAACTGCTTCCGCGCAGAACAGGAGCTGCTTACCGTAAATCCAAACGCTCAAATTGCCTTTTACAGTGCCGATTTAATGCAGCAACGTCAAGTGTTGCGCGTCGTTGAGGAACTCTCAGTCGAGCTTGATAAAACCGGTGGCGAACTGCACGCACTCATCAACAATGCGGGCGCGGTGCGCAGTTGGTATACCACCACCGAGGAGGGCTACGAACAGCAGTTCGCCCTCAACCATCTCGCGGGCTTTTTGCTGACCGCAAAATTGCTGCCTTATCTGCAAAAAGGGAAGGGGAGGGTCATCATGACCGGCAGCGGTTCCCATAAGGGCATCAAAATACATTGGGACGATGTGATGCTGCGCCGCGGATATAACCCCCTGACCGCTTATAAACAATCAAAACTCTGCAACATCCTTTTCGCCAAAGGGCTCAGCGACCGAAATCTCGGAATCCATTCCTACACGGTCGATCCGGGGCTTGTTAAGACCGACATCGGCAATAAGCAGACCGGCGGTTTCGTCAATCTGATTTGGTCGATGCGCAAGCGAAGCGGTGTGACACCCGAAATCCCCGCAAAGACCTACTTATATCTCTGCGAGCAGGACCCCGCTCCGACCGGATTATATTATCATTACAAACTGTCACGGCGCCCGCCGATTTGCGAAATTCCTTACAGCAAACAGGTGACAAGCGAAAACGCCACCCGACTCTTCACCCTCAGCGAGAAGCTCTGCGGAATAGAATTTGAAACAACTTTATCCGAAAGGAAGGCCGTATCATGAACGCATTTATCACCGGAGCGGCGGGCGGGCTCGGAAGAGCCATGGCCGTCGAATGTGCCCAGCGCGGCTATCACCTGTTTTTAACCGACGTCAACCCGGCCGGATTAATTCATCTTCAGCAGGGGCTCGAACGCCGGTTCGGCGTCACGGTTGCGGTTCGCACCTGCGACCTCACCGATTCCGCCGACGTCGACAGTATGTTATCTGTCATCGATCAAAACAGCTTAAAATTCGAGCTGCTTTTAAACATCGCCGGATTGGATTTCGAGGGCGGTTTTCTGGAGCGCGAGCGCGAAAAGCTCGTCAAAATCGTTACGCTGAACAACGCCGCCACCCTCCGCATCACCCATGCGATTCTCGAACGCCGCCGCGAAAACCGACGTTTCACCGCGGTTTTCGTATCGAGTTTGGCCTCGATGTTCCCGATGCCGCTCAAGGCGACTTACGCCGCGTCCAAACGGTTTCTGCTCGATTTTGCCTGCGCGCTGCGCCAAGAACTCAAAGGCCGAAACACAAATGTGCTGGCGCTATGCCCGGGCGGGTTGGTCACCACAGAATCGGCGATGGAGGGCATTGCCGCGCAGGGTTTTTGGGGCAACGCTACCACGAATCCGATCGAGACCGTCGCCCGAAAAACCCTCGACCGCGCATTCACGGGCAAAGCTCTTTATATCCCCGGCTTACTCAACCGCACACTCTCCTTTTTCGGCAAACTCCTCCCGCGCACTGTTGTCGCCAAAGCGGTCTATTCCCGCTGGCACAAAGCGCAGAGCCAACGCGAAACGTTATAATTAAACCTTTACACTCGGAGTATAGTAAAGCCACTTAGAAATCCAATAGTATGACATGTAAGTTAAATAATACACTCCAATGTAGAGAAAGGTCTTGACCTTTCCGCCTTGAGTTATTGCTGCAAGCATAATAAATAAAAAATATCAGTGACAATTCCTGCGATTTTCCGTCGGTATTTTTACTTTACATTTTACTTTATAAACTTTACACTAATCAAAGCTCAAACAAATTTAAGTCCCGGTAAACCTCGTCCCAATCCTTATAATCAGCCGCAAGCACGGTGATTGTGCCGTCTTTTCCGCACGCCGATATCGCATTCGCATACCCCGAACCGGCAATCGGCAGCCTCATGTTGAAAAACTGCCCGAATCCGTCTTTTGCCGGCGCTGACAGCAAAACCATCGGCCCGTCAAATTGCTTTGCGGTTTCTGCTGTATCTCCCGCGCAAACGCTGTTTGAATAATTAAACGCTGGCTTCACGGCAGGAATATTTTTTATCAATTCGAAGAACTCGGCAGTCTCGGTCAAAACCGGTCGGTTCTGCGCATACACGGTAATACCGTATTCCTGTGCTATCTCTCCAATCTGCGCAAAAGCATCGACAAAACTCTGTTTGGCCTTGTCAATGCTGAAACTGCATTCGGCGTTTCGATGCATCTGTACCAAAATCCCTTCACAGCGGTATTTTGCCGCTTTTTCGAGCACATTTTGAATATAACCCATCGACTCCGCTTTACGCTCGGGTAAATTATCTAGCAGCGAAAGCACCGGGTAGTGGTCGAGCGCCGCCGAAAAGTCCACGAGCACGCGCACGTTTTTCCGGTTCAGATACTCCGCTTCCCGCTCTGCTTCCCCGGCCTCGAGCCGATGCAGATACTCCGCCGGGATCATAATTCCTTTTAAATGATGCTGAAGCGTCGGATGATCCAGCACAAACTCTTTCACGCTGCCCGAAAATCCCGCAATCGAAAGATAGAGATTGTTTTGATTCGCTTTTGGAACGCTCTCGGCTTTGAGAGTAAGCGGTTTTTCAAACCGCACTTCAAAAATCTTGGTATCGCCGCATTTTAATAAAAATCCGTCCGTTTTTTCAACTTCTTTCCCGTCTTCGCTATTGAACGGGAAAAACTGCTGATCCCCGGGAATTCCGTCCTCAATCAACAGCTCGTGCACCGAGGAAATGCCGTATTCACTCTCAATTTGAAATTTCCGGTCGGAAAAACTGCTGTTCGAAACATAAATCATCAGAGTCTTTTCATCTTTGACGGCGGCGCAGTATTGCAGATTACGGTTGTTCGGGCGCGCTATATACAGCCGATCAAAGACATCGCCCAAATACACTTTGACAAATCCGGAGAAGTCAATCGGCCTGCAAATGTTTTTGTTCGGCTCGTTTTCCGCCGAATACCCGCCGTTGTCAATAAGCCCGTCAGACAGCGCAAATACCGTGACCGAACCGTCCCCAAATTTGTTTTTCAACACAAGCGGCATTCCATTTTTATCAGAAACGGAAACCACCGTCCCCGCAAGCGGTTTCACCTCATAAACAATGCTCTTTTCGTAATAATTACCCTTGTTATAACAAACCGTATACACTTTTTCCGCTTTTGCCCCCAATTCCTCAACCCCGAAAAATTGCGCGGCATCGGCATCGTATTGTTTTATCTTCACAATGGCGTCGTTAAGCATGTCGGCAAAAAGAATCAAATTCCCGCCGTTTTGCACATACCGCTTTAAAATGTCGTAAAACTCTAAGGTCAGTTCCGTGCCGTTTGTGACGAGCGCCGTTTGATACTGCGACAAAATCTCATATCGCACATCATTTAACAGCACATCGGCGATCTCTCCGTAGGGGGTCGGGGTCAAAAAGCCGCTCTCGTCGCGGAAAAAGCCCGCGTTTTCATAACCCGGACAGAACATCGAAAACAACCCGTGCAGCTGATAATCCCCGTTGCGGTAGGGCAGGTTGCCCCATACCTTGTAGATGTCCTTGGAATATAAATGTCTCGGCGGATTCCACCCCGCAAAAAAGTCGGAGACAATCGCCAACGGCGTATAAAGTGTGCCGGGACGCCCGTGTTTTCGCACGAATTCGCCGCAGTATTGCTGGATTTTCCCCACCGGCGTCAATGCACAGACCGATTTGTCTTTGTCCATCTGCACTTCTTCGTTCCGAATCCGTTTTTCTACGCTGTCTCCCATAATCCAGCCGTTTTCGAAGCCCAGAATCTCGCAGCCGTATAAATAATGGCTGTAAATCAATCGCCGCAATAGCGACAAACTGGTGCCGCAGTCCTCGCCCCACTCATACCCGTCTTTTCCGCTCGATTCATAGCATTTATATCCCCAACGATTCCAAATCGAGGCGTTTCCGAACATCAGCAGCCCGTATTGCTTTGCCGCGCCCCGGATAAACGAAAACCACATAGAGCTGTTAGGGAGTGCCTGCGCAGTCTCGGCCCCGAGCATAATGGTGTTGCCCTCTTTGGCAAAGTAGTGTAAAAAGGGCAGGGAGGACAACGTGACCATATGGTTTTTCATTGCGTTTCCGAGCTTTTCAAAGTGCGCTTGAAAGCTCCGGTACTGCGCTTTATGCGAATCTGCTACGGGCGACGCAAATTTCGCATAACCGCCGATATACCGTCCGTCCTGTTCTCCGTTGTCAAACCCGAGAAAATGGTCGTCCAACTTTTGCAGCGCCTCATGCGCCTTTTGGGGAACCGCATATTCGCCCCAAATCACATCCTCCTGCGGTTGGCTTCCGGGTACATACCCCCAAAAGTCGAACATATAGAGACCACGTTTTTGAACTTCATCAACAAGCACTCCGAAATTTTCAGCAAACAGCGTTTTATACACCGGCCATAAAACATTTCCGAGCAGGAAGGTCTTGGTATAAAGTTCAATCTCGCCTTTGATGTCGGTGAGCATTTTGGTTTTGTTATCTTCGGAGAACACCCGCAGGGATGTGAATTGAATCTCGTTGTTCAGCGCTTCGCGCGTGACCGCTTTTGCGTACCGTTCTTGATAATCGGGATACTTCTCCGGTTTCACCGGATACGCGTAGATTTTTTGGCTCACTTTATTCTCCTCCGTTTTTAAAGTTAACAACGATAATTAAAAAACGGCGGGATGTGGGCATCCCGCCCTACAACAGGAATTATCTTTTTCGCTCTATGTTTTCAATAACCTCTTGTGCCAACACCTTTAATTCCACCAAATCCTTTGCCGTCACCGCGCGTTTGCGAAAGGCCGCCGCGCCCTGCACGCCTTTGATATACCACGCGGCGTGCTTGCGGCAGTCCAAAATCCCGCGCTTTTCGCCCCTGCGTTCACAGGTCATCTCGCACTGCCTTATCATCGTTTCCATACGTTCTTCGACGGTGGGTTCGGGGCATCCCGAGGCGATTTCCGCAAAAATAAACGGGTTGCCCAACGCCCCTCTTGCCACCATGATGAGCTCGCATCCGGCGGCTTTTTTCATTTCTTCAGCGTCTTTTGCACTCATAATCCCGCCGTTCGCAATCACGGGAATTTTTAACCTCTCCCGAACCTGCCGAATGATCTCACGGTCGGCTTCTCCGGCATATCCTTGCGCTTTGGTCCGCCCGTGTACCGCCACCGCCGCCGCGCCGTTATCTTGTGCGATCAAAGCGATCTCAACCGCGTTAACGATGTTATTATCCCAGCCTTTGCGGATTTTAACGCTGATCGGCAAGTCAACCGCCGTTGTCACAGCTTTGATAATTTCCCCCGCCAGTTCCGGACTCTTCATCAGCGCCGACCCGCAGCCGTTTCCGGCCACTTTCGGCACCGGACAGCCCATGTTGATGTCGATAAAATCCGGATCATATTCCGCCGCAAACATTGCCGCCCTTGCCATGATCTCCGGCTCGCTGCCGAATAGCTGAATCCCGCAAGGCCGTTCGCCTTCGGTGAAACTCATCAGTTCGCGGCTCTTTTTATCCTGAAAGCATAATGCTTTAGCGCTGATCATTTCGGTCACGGTAAACACCGCGCCGTAACTTCTGCAAATCTCGCGGAACGCGGAATCGGCCACGCCGGCCATCGGAGCCAGCGCAGCGCCTTTTATCTTGTTGAAATCGAAATTTGATTTGCTCATATTGTAAACTTCCGATACTCATCGAGCATCTCGTCATACTGCATCATAAAGTCCGAAAACCCCGGAAGCTCCTCTAAAATCACAAACGCCTCTTTTACCGAATGTATAAATTCCGGGTCAATATACTCTACGCCATGCAAAATCAACGGGCAAATATAGGTTGCTCTCGGATCGGGCTGAGCCACTATGGTCTCGTTTTTGAACACCGGCACAAACGGATAAATACGGCAGGCCAGCGGACGCCATTCGCGCTTGCACCGCCCCTTGCAAACCGCTGTATCAAACCCGTCTTTCTGCGAAAACGTCAGAGACCGCTGCCCGATTAAAAATTCCTTTTCGTAAGGAAATAAAATCATTCCATCTTCGTCATTGCCCTTGCAGCATCTCTTTTTACAGAGTTCTCCGCAGTCGGCTTTGATCGGCGTTAACTTGTCAAGAAGGGCGTACGCCCGCTCCCAAATCTCCGAATAATCCGTCATAGAGTTTTCTTCACGGCGATCAAAAACATCGCCTTTTTGCCCTCGGCGGCAAACATCTTCTCGTGTTCCGTTTCTATATTATTCGGGTAATCGCTGTTCGACAAATCGGTGGTCAGGTACACAATCTCAAATCCGCTCTCGGTGAAATACCCGAGCGATTCTTCAAATAGTTCCTCGTCGTCAGTTTTAAAAAACACTTTTCCCCCATCACACAGAAAATCGCAGTATTTTATCAGCTGCTTTTTATGAGTCAGGCGTTTTTTCTTATGTTTCGGGCGGTTCCACGGGTTGCAGAAGTTGATGTAAATGCGTTCAATCATATCCTCCGGGGCGAGCATCCGCTCAATCAGCCCGATCTCCTGCGACATGATCTTGACATTGTCAATCGGCCTCCCGGCTTCGGCAAACAAACGCTCGATCGTGCGTTTGGCAACGACCAGCACCTCGCTTTTAATATCTACGGCAATCAGGTTGCTTTCCGGGTTTTGCAAAGCCAGTCGGGCCGCGAATCCGCCCTTGCCGCAGCCGAGTTCGAGCCAAAGCGGCTGTTCTTTTTCAAACGCCGCTTTCCAGTTCCCACGCCAGAGCCCCGGCGCGTCAATATGATGTACCCACGCCGCAAGTTCGGGTCTGGCGTAGGGCTTTCGTCGCATGCGCACAATATATCTTCCTTTACACTATAATAATATAAAAACAACGAGAAGCACTCTGCGCATGCGTGATGCGTATCGCATGCGATTATATTCCTTTACTTGAAATTTATTTAAGCCAATAACAGGGATTTCCGCGAATTCGCTTTATACGTAATCTTATCTCTCGTGAGTATATTTAAATCCGTTTATAAAGTTCCTGATATTGCTTTGCCGACTTCCCCCATGAGTTGTCGCAGGACGCGGTGTATTTGCGCAGCTGATTCCAGTTCTTTTTATCGGCGTAGAGCTTCAGCGCGTCATCGAGCGTATTCAGCAACTCGTCTCCGTGGTACCGGCCCATCACAAAACCGTTTCCGCTGCCGAGGCGGCAGTCGGTGACGGTGTCTTTCAGTCCGCCGACCGGGTTGACAATCGGCACGCATGCATACCGCATCGCGATCATCTGTGAGAGCCCGCACGGCTCGGTTGCCGACGGCATTAAAAACAGATCTGAACCTGCGTAGATTTTTCTTGCAAGCGACCCGTTGAACCCGAAGTATACCCCGACTCTGCCCGGATATTTGACGCGCATCCGCTCAAAGAAATCGGTGTAGCTCTGTTCGCCCGACCCGAGCAGCACAAAGCGGACGTCCCGTTCCATCATCCGCTCGAAGACCTCGCAGACCACATCAAGCCCCTTGAGTCCCACGAGCCGTGTGACCATTGCTATAATCGGGGTCTCAGGTTTCTCTTCAAGGCCGAATTCGATTTCAAGCGCGGCCTTGTCATAAGTTTTCCCGCGCAGATTTTCGGCGGTGAAGTTGGATTTGATTTCAGCGTCGGTCTCGGGGTCATAAAATTCATAGTCGATGCCGTTGACGATGCCGAATAGTTTGCCCGCATTGCTGCGCATGATATTATCGAGTCCGTAAGCAAATTGCGGTGTCTGAATCTCCTCCGCATAAGTCGGGCTGACCGTGGTCAGCGCGCTGCAGCAGACGATGCCGCCCTTCATAAAGTTTAACTGCCCGTTGAATTCGAGAATCGGCAGCATGCGCTCGTCCATTCCTAACAAATCGCCGAGGTGATAGGGGTTGCATAACCCCTGATAATTGATGTTATGGATTGTGAACACAATACGCACCCGGTCAAACAGCGGAGTATCCCGGTACATAGCGTTGATGTAGACCGGGATCAGAGCGGTATGCCAGTCGTTGACGTGTATCACCTGTACCCGAAGTTCGAGGTTCAGCAGCATACAGATCACGGCTTTGGAAAAAAACGCGAACCGCTCGCCGTCATCGTCGTAGCCATAGGGCCTGTCCCGCTTAAAATAATATTCATTGTCGATAAAGTAATAATCGACTCCGTCTTTTTGCAGTAAAAAGATCCCGCAGTATTGGCTGCGCCAGGCGAGCTTGACGTTGAAGTTCATTAAAAAGGTCATCTGATCCCGCCAGGCCTGTCCGATCATGCCGTATAACGGTGAAACGACCGAGACGCTCTCACCCAATTTCACAAGTTCTTTCGGCAGTGAGCCGGCCACATCTCCGAGTCCGCCCGACTGGGAAAACGGAGCGACCTCCGAAGCGGCATAAAGTATATTCATGATGCACTCCTTTCGCACATGGATCGGTTTATCATCGTGTAGGGGTCGGCATCCCTGACGCCCCGTTAATATGCGAACTTGGGGACGGTTGCCCGCCGGGTCGTCAAGGATGCCGACCCCTACAACGCACCGTCACACAACTCCGTTCTTCGGCACAAACAGCGGATTCTCCGCGCATCCGACCAAAACGCGCCCGTCGGTGATAAAAGCGTTTTTATCGGTGATGATGCCCGTGATATCCGCGCCGTCTCCGACTGTACAGCCCTGCATCAGAATACAGTCCTTAACTTTCGCGTTTTTGCCGACCGTGACACCCCGGAACAGAATCGAATCACTGACCGAGCCCTCGATCCGGCAGCCGTCGGCGACCATCGTGTTCGAAACCTCGGCGGCGAGCCCGTAACTCGCGGGCATCTCGTCACGCACTTTGGTGTAGACGGGTTGATTGTTGAACAGTTCATCGCGCACCTGCTTTTTTAAGAGCGCCATATTCGCGTCGTAAAATTCCCTCATGGAGCCGATGCGCAGCGCGGTTCCCGGAACTTCATAAGCGTGAAGTTTGATCTCGCCGATGACTTTTTGCTGTAAAATTTCGCGCTCAAAGTGTGAGATGCCGCGCCCCTGCGTTTTGTCGATCAGCCAAATCAAAAATTTCTTGCTCATAAACATCACGTTGAGTCCGCAGTTATATTCGCCCTCTGTGTTGGGATCGAGCCTGATGCCCGTAATCCCGCCGTTTTTATCAAGATCATAGGTCACCGTATCAAACAATCCATCACCGGAAAGGTACATCTTCCGGCAGCAGCAGGTAATGTCCGCGCCGCTCTCCATATGTTTTTCCGCCAGCCTGCGAATATCCACATTGAAGACAAAATTGCAGTCGCTCAGCACAAACCAATCCACCGGCGCATGAAGAATAAAATCGCGGGCGGAAATCATGGCCTCGACCCTGCCGCGGTACATACCGGAACTCGCGAGCGCGTAAGGCGGGATGATAACAAGCCCGCTGCGTTTGCGCGAAAGGTCCCAGTCGCGGCCGCTGCGCAGGTGGTCCATCAGCGATTTATAATTGCTTTTGGTGATCACGCCGACGGCGGTGATATCTGCGTTGACCATACTGGAGAGAGGGAAATCGATCAGCCGGTATCTGCCTCCGAACGGAATTGAGCCGCAGCTTCGCATAGCGGTCAGTTCGCCGACGTTCTTTTCGTGCATATTGGAAAAAATGATGCCGCCGATGTTCGCACTCATTTGGATTCACCGTCCTTCATATCGCTGTCGACGATAACCTTCGGCGCAACCGTGCATCCGCTTCCGATTTTAATTCCCGGCCCGACAACTGAAATGCCCCAGGTTTCGCGGCATTCAGTGCATTCCGGCCTCTGGCCGACGACGCTGGCCTCGCCGATCACGGCGTTTTCGCCTATAATTGCATACTGCACCCGAGCGCCCGTTTTTATTTTCGCACCGCTCATCACAATGCTGTCGTAAACCTGCGCGCCGTCCTCGATGGTCACGCCGGAAAACACGACCGAAAAGTCGAGGTCGCCCGAAATTTCACAGCCCTCGCTGACGAGTGAATTTTGTACCGCGCTGCCGGTCGAGATATAGTGCGGCGGCTTTACGGGGTTTCGGAAATAAATTTTCCACGACGGGTCGGATAAGTCAATAGGCCTTGCCGGATTCAGCAGATCCATATTGGCCTCCCACAAGCTGTCGATTGTACCGACATCCTTCCAGTAACCGATGAACGGATAGGCGAACATGCGTTCTTTCGCAGCGAGCATTTTCGGGATGATGTCCTTACCGAAATCGTTGCTGCTCTTCGAATCGGCCTCGTCTTCAATAAGGTATCTTTTCAGCTTTTCGAAATTAAAAATATAGACGCCCATGCTGGCTTTATTGGACTTGGGGTTTTTGGGTTTTTCTTCGAATTCATAAATTTTGCCGTCCGGTTCGGTGTTCATGATGCCAAATCGGCTTGCTTCGTCGATCGGCACCTCAAGCACCGCGATCGTGCAGGCGGCGGCGTTTTTCATATGTTCTGCGAGCATCCCGAAATAGTCCATTTTATAGATGTGGTCACCCGATAAGATCACGACATTTTCGGGCTGATACTCTTCAATAAACGCAAGATTCTGATAAATGGCGTTCGCCGTGCCTTTGTACCACTCGCTGCCTCTGCTGCGCTGGTACGGCGGAAGAATATGGACGCCGCCGTTCAATCGGTCGAGGTCCCAGGGCAGCCCGTTTCCGATGTAGCGGTTGAGTTCAAGCGGTTGATACTGCGTCAGGACGCCGACCGTATCAATGCCCGAGTTGACGCAGTTAGAAAGGGTAAAATCGATAATGCGGTATTTTCCCCCGAATCCGACCGCGGGCTTTGCCATATCCCGGGTCAAAACCTGCAAACGGCTTCCCTGGCCGCCGGCGAGAAGCATTGCAATCCAGTCCTTTTTACCCATCCAAATCTTCCTTTCGTTTGGCTTTAAAACGCTATATAATTCAGTCCGTTTCTCCCGGTTCGAAAAACAACGCAGAAAGCGGCGGAAGCTGCAGCGAAACGGAATTCCCGAAGCCGTGCATCGGAGTACTGTCGGCTTTAACGATGCCGTTTTGCCTGCCCGAACCGAAAAACCGCTCGTCATCGGTATTCAGTACCTCGCGGTAATAATCCGCCTTCGGGACACCGATTCGGTAGTCCTCATGCGCAACACCAGCAAAATTAAAGACGCATACCAACTGTTTTTCCTTGTCTTTTCGTATAAACGAGATTACATTATTTTGGCTGTCGTCGGCCGCGATCCATTGAAAACCCTCCCAGCCGCAGTCGTCTCTCCAGAGCGCCGAACGGCTCAGATAGAACTCGTCGAGCGCGGCTTTATAACCGTGCAGTTTCTTGTGCGACTCAAAATCGAGCATGAACCATTCTAATTCTGAGGCATAGTCCCACTCGCGAAACGGTCCGTATTCGCAGCCCATGAACATCAGCTTTTTACCCGGATGCGCCATCATATAGGCCATAAATAACCGGATATTCGCGAATTTCTGGAGATAGTCGCCGGGCATCTTGTCAAGCAGCGACTTCTTGCCGTGCACCACTTCGTCGTGCGAAACCGGCAGAATGAATCGCTCGGAAAACGCGTACATCATTGAAAAAGTCAGTTTGTTGTGGCTGCCCGAGCGGAAGTACGGGTCGGTCTCCATATAAGACAGCGTGTCGTTCATCCAGCCCATATTCCATTTGAACGAGAACCCGAGTCCGCCGTCGGCAATGTCGTGGCTGACTTTCGGAAAACTCGTGGACTCTTCGGCAATCATCATCGTGCCCGGATAAGTCCCGAGAACGTACCCGTTCATCGCGCGCAAAAGCGCCATTGCCTCGAGGTTTTCTCTGCCGCCGAAGATGTTCGGCATCCAGTCCTTACGCCCGTAATCAAGATACAGCATTGCGCTGACAGCGTCGACCCGGATCCCGTCGAAATGGTAGAGGTTGATCCAGTAATCGACGCTCGACACCAAAAAGCTGATGACTTCATTCCGCCCGTAGTCAAAATAATGCGTCCCCCATTCGGGGCTCTCGCGTTTGCGGGGATCGGCATATTCATAGCAGAAATCCCCGTCGAATTGATAAAGGCCGTAATCGTCTTTCGGAAAGTGAGCGCCGACCCAGTCCATGATCACGCCGACGCCGGCTTTGTGGCAGCGGTCGACGAATTCCATCAGTTCGGGCGGCTCTCCGTAGCGTGAGGAGGGCGAAAAATAACCGGTGGTCTGATACCCCCAGGACATGTCAAGGGGATATTCAGCCAGCGGCATGAATTCGATATGGGTATACCCCATTTTTTTGACATATGGAATCAGTTCGTCAGCGAGTTTTTTGTAGGAGAAGTGGCTGCCGTCGGAGTATTGGCGCCAAGACCCCGCGTGCACCTCATAGATATTCAACGGAGAGGTAAAAATATTCCGCTTCTTATGATTTTCACGCCGCTTCATCCAGACCGAATCGCTCCATTGGTAGGTATTGTCGAGCGGATAAAATTTAGAAGCTGTGCCCGGGCGAGTCTGGGAATGGAACGCATACGGATCGGCCTTGAGCACGGCATTGCCGCTTTGAGAGGTGATCCGATATTTATAACAATCGAATTTTTGAACGCCGTTTATGTAGCGCTCCCATACGCCGTCGCTTATTTTCTCCATTTTGTCGGCGTCGGGAGACCAGTTATTAAAATCACCGCAGACCGATACGGCTGAGGCATTGGGAACCCAGACACGAAAGACCGCACTGTCGTTCGATAGGTGCGCTCCCAAGAACTCATATGCCCGAAATTCGCAGCCGGCATGAAAATCGGTCAAACGCGCTGTCAGTTCCGCTTTCCCGTTTCCCATCGCCGTCCGCTCCTTCCTATCTCTGCAATTTATTCCAATATACCATTTAAAATGGTATTTTGCAAGAGCGGCTAAGCCGCCGGGCGTTTTGCGAGCGCCTCGGTCTCGGCAAGCATTGTATCCGCGAACAGGCCGTAACCGCGCGTCGGGTTATTGACGAACACATGCGTTACCGCGCCGATCAGCTTGCCGTTTTGCAAAATCGGGCTGCCGCTCATGCCCTGTACGATGCCGCCGGTCAATTCGAGCAGTTTTGGATCGGTGACCTCGATGATCAGATTGCGGCCCTCCGCTTTCTCACCCATGTCGATTTTTATAATGTTGATTTCAAACTGCTGCGGTCCCTTTTCGTCAACCGCAGTGATGATCGTCGCTCTGCCCGTTTCAATCTCCTGCCGCATCGCGACCTTGACCGCTTCGCCGTCAGGTCGGTCGTAGAGCTTGCCGTAGACACCGTAACTGCTGTTTTTCTCCAAAGAGCCGATGGTGTCGTTTAAAATGGTGCCGACGAGTTCGCCGGGTGTGCCCGCTTCCCCCTTTACGATGCCGGTAATTTTGGCTGAGGCGATCTCGCCGCCCGAGATCGGCAGCACTTTTCCGCTTTCAAAATCGCTGATGGCATGGCCGAGTCCCGCGTAAATGCCGTCCGCAGGGCGGTAAAAAGTCATCGTGCCGATCCCTGCGCCGCTGTCACGCACCCACATGCCCGACCGGTATTTGCCGTCCTCCGCTTTTTCCGGAACAAGTGTCATCTCCAGCGTTTTTCCGTCGCGCAGCACTTTCAGCCGCAGTTTTTTACCGCTGCAGTTTTCGATGATACGTGCAAGTTCTTTTGCGTCAGCCGGCTTTTTGCTGTCTATCTCCAATATGGAATCTCCGGGCAAAAGCCCTGATTTGGAAGCAGGGGTTTCAGCTCCGTTTTCACCGACGCTGACCACGACGACGCCCTCGGTTTTAAGGCGGATCCCGAACGCATCCCCTACCGCGACCACGGCGTCGTCATCGACGATGCGCACATCGACTGATTTAACCGGCACAATTCCGAACATCAATTCCGCTTTGTAACCCGAACCGGCTGCCAATGCAGTCACCGCAGTGTCGGTTTTGAGCGCGAGCCGCCCGTCAGAAAACGGCGAGCCGCCTGCAGTTATATAGAACACATCGGGATATGACCCCGTGCAATAGCAAATTACGCAAATCAACGCAAACACCGCCAATCCGGCCGCACCCGCTAATTTCCGAATAATTTTTTTCGCGTTCGAATTTTTCATATTAAAAATTGTCCCCTAATAAATCCCGGGGACATCCTTCCATCCCTTTATTGCGGCCGTTTCGCCTTGCGCCCGCACTCCTATTCTCGGCTGCGCCCTTCGGAATATAAGTGAAAATATTTGATAAATTTCATCCCTT
>Ga0116171_10000255_pt1 | contig 56363 bp, 59 predicted proteins | sample AD_JPNHW2_MetaG_FD_89798 | JGI IMG/M metagenome (GOLD analysis project Ga0116171, IMG submission 89798) | Active sludge microbial communities of municipal wastewater-treating anaerobic digesters from Japan - AD_JPNHW2_MetaG | ecosystem: Engineered > Bioreactor > Anaerobic > Digestate | place...
AAATTCATTTAATTTTTTTTTTAAACTATAGCTATTTACTAAAAAATTAGCACCGGTCATTACGAACGAAGTGTGGCAATCTGTTAAGTCAGGAATGTGTTTAATATAATAAAATGGTTGTTCCCGAAAACAGACTGCCACGGCAGTGCTGCCACGATGGCAGCCTGCAAGCACGATACATGATGTTTCTATAATGCTTGCCTTCATGCCTCGCAGTGACAACATTTTTTATACACAAAAATAAAGGGGGTATAAACCCCCTTTATTTTCAATCTATCTGGTTTACTTATCTTGCGTAATCGATAATCCTGGTCTCCCTGATCACGGTGACACGGACAATACCCGGATATTTTAAATCCGATTCAATCCTCTGCGCAATGTCGCGCGCCATTGTTTCCGCTTTTTCATCCGAAACAATCGTGTTGTCTACCATTACACGGAGTTCCCTTCCAGCCTGGATAGCAAAAGTTTTTTCAACACCCTTAAACTCTGAAGCTATTTTTTCCAGGTTGTCCAGCCGCTTTATATATGTATCAAGAGATTCACGCCGGGCACCCGGCCTCGATGCCGAAATTGCGTCCGCAACCTGTACCAGGACTGCCTCAAACGATTCCTGCTCGCGGTCATTGTGATGTGAAGCGATAACGTTTATGCACTTCTCCGATTCGCCGAACTTCTTGGCCATCTCGGCACCAACAATCGCATGCGCTCCTTCACCCTCGACAATGCTGCCCTTGCCTATGTCATGCAGGAGCCCTGCCCTCTTGGCAAGCTGCACGTCGAGTCCCAGTTCGCCCGCCATGATGCCTGCAAGGTTCGCCACCTCAATACTGTGCGCCAGAACATCCTGGCCATAGCTTGTCCGGAACTTGAGTTTACCAATATTGTAGAGAGCATCCTTGTGCAGTCCGGGAATACCAAGGTTATAAGCCGCCTTTTCTCCCTCTTCAAGCATAGTCTCTTCGATCTCTTTGGTTATCTTTTCAACAACCTCTTCAATTCGCGCCGGGTGGATCCTCCCATTCTGGATAAGCCTCTCAAGAGAAAGCCTTGCTATTTCCCTTCGTACCGGGTCAAACCCGGAAATAACAACAACCTCGGGTGTGTCATCAATAATCATGTCAACACCTGTAAGGTTTTCCAGTGTCCTGATATTCCTTCCCTCGCGACCTATGATCCTGCCCTTCATCTCGTCCGAAGGCAGTGACACAGTTGTAACAGTATTTTCGGAAGTGTACTCTGAAGCGTTCCTCTGAAGCGCCGAAACTATTATCTCTTTGGCCTTTTTCTCAGCACTGCGCTTTGCCTCCTCCTCTATCTTGTTGATAAGGCGGGCAATATCGAATCTCGATTCATTTTCAACATTTTTCATGAGCAGGTCCTTTGCCTCGGATGAGGACATCCCGGCAATTTTCTCAAGCTCCTGTTTATGCTTTTCGAACTCCTTCCTGAGTTCCTCCGCTTTTTCCTTAGTCTCCTGGTCCCTTATTTCAAGGATCTTCTCCTGTTTCTGAATCTCTTCAAGCTTTGTATCGATCGACTCCTCTTTCTGCATCAGTCTCTTCTCAACAGCCTGAAGCTCCTGTCGTCTCTCTCTGGCCTCTTTTTCAAGAATGTTTTTCTCTTTCAGCAGCTGATCTTTTGCCTCAATCAGCAGTTCCTTTCTTTTGTTTTCCGCTTCTTTCAGCGCATCCTGCACTATTCTATGCGATCGTGCTTCCGCAGAATTCAATTTGATTCTGCCAAAATAAGCCCTTAGAGCGTAACCCAGGGTTCCAACAACAGGGAGAGCGATTATAAGTATTATTTTAACAAGCATCTTTTCCTCCCTAAGATTTATTCAAGGGCAATATATACCCTTTAATTTCATTCAACCAGCAGGTTATACCTGGTGATTAAAAGCCGTTATTCATTTAATGAATACGGGAATAAATTTATACGGAGAAAGTCTGACGGATTCTGGAGGCTACATATGGGGGTACAAGTGTCGATATATCACCATTATAGGTTGCCACTTCCTTGACAAGGCTTGAAGATACAAAAAGGTTTTCGTCTCTGGCCATTAAAAAAAGTGTTTCCACATCCGGAGCCAGTCTTCTATTGATAGATGCCAGCGTAATTTCATATTCGAAATCACTGACAGCGCGTAAACCCCTTATTATGCAATTAATCTGATTCTGTCTGCAAAAATCTACAAGCAACCCGCTAAAAGAAATAACTTCCACTGTATCATACATCTTGCAGCAATGCTTCAGGCACTCTGTTCTTTCCTCAAGGGAGAAAAGTGACTTTTTTGCACTGTTAACAAGTATACCGACAATCAACCTGTCACATATTTTTGTTGCTCTCTCGATTATATCGAGATGTCCATATGTCAAAGGATCAAAAGATCCGGGATAAATTCCAATCCGCATAATTCTCCAAAAAAATTTATACAAGATTAAAATATTATTTAATTATAATTCTGTCAAGAAATAATAGATATTTTAGTAAAGTTTGAACAAAAGAATAGGAAAAAGTAGAGTATTTTCAGATTGTGAATAACGATCGCGACATAATAACAGATTTGTTGCGAAACTGCAGCTCGCACCTGCATATACGCTCTTGCAGTAATTTTTTAATGAGTCGGGCTGTTGAATCCCTTTATAAATAATTAGATCAGAAGATTGTTACGGTGCCTGCATATCTTTTACGCCAGTAATCAGTCCGGATATCCTCGTATGATACCCTTTTACCCCGTCTTGGTGCGTGTAAAAATTTAAAATTGCCGGCATAAACACCTACGTGTGTTATCTTCCTGCCGTAGATTTTAAAAAAAACAAGGTCTCCCGGTTTCGCATTTTTTATCCCCACCCTTTTACCGCAGGAATACTGCTGCCGGGCAGAATGCGGAAGATCAATCCCGTTCACCTTGTAGATATATTTTGTATAGCCGGAACAGTCAAAACCATGTGGTGTATCACCGCCGAATTTATACCTTACACCGATATATTTTTCAGCAGTCCTGATTATACTGTATCTTGTTGATCCTGAAAAAAGAAATCCGAAAGAGGATTTCTCGTATGATGCGCACGCGGAAGAAACCAGGCAGCAGGCCAGTAATATCATGGCGGGAAGTTTTATTTTATTTACATACCAAATTATCAAATTACGCATACCCGGCTGAAGATCAGACTAGAAATTTATTTTGAAAATCTTCGGTAGTCATGACTGTCATAACCCTGTTTATCTTCGTTGTATCGAAAATTTTAAGAAGTTCATCTCTCAGCCCGTAAACATACATCTCGATGTTATTCTTTACCGAACTATTGAAGAACTTTACCAGCGTGCCTATAGCAGAGGAATCGATAAATTCAAGCTGTGTGCAGTCGAATCCAATAATAGCAGGACTCATCCCCAGCAGTTTTTCCCAACTCTCCTCAATTTCCGTTATGTTCCCTATGTAAAAATATTTGGGAAGAGATACTGTAACCACATTACCCTTCTGCCTGATCTGCACTTCTGAAATATACCTGAATTTGTCCATCATTGATTTTTCTTATTATATTATTCTATCGATATAAATAAACACATTTTTCAAAATAAAATGTATTTTTTTTTCAAAAAACCCTCACGGATTTAAATAAATGATTGCTTCGATACAATTTAAACATTGAATAACCCTATTTCTTTAAAAAGCAAGGAGTTTTTTCATGAAACATCTTGACGGCGGTCTTGAAAATGTTAAGGGCTTCAGCTATTCATCAATTAAATGCGGCATCCGGTATGCGGACAGGCTGGATTATTCACTCATTTTAAGCGATACGATGTGCAATGCAGCAGGCGTGTTCACTACAAACCGGATGACAGCAGCTCCAGTTAAACTCTGCAGGGAACGTATTAACGGCAGCATCCGGGGAATCCTCGTCAATGCCACGAACGCAAATGCCTGCACAGGGGCCGAGGGATTCACAAACTCAAAGATCCTGACAGCTGATGTTGCAAAAAGACTTAACCTGGCCGAAGAAAGCATTCTTATGGCTTCAACAGGTATAATCGGGCGACAGCTTCCCCTTGATAAAATGCTTGAAAGCCATGGCAAACTGATAACCAACCTGTCAGGTGAAAACGGCCCCCTTCTTGCACAGGCTATTATGACAACAGACACTGTTCCCAAACAGGCAGCAGTGTCATTTACATGCGGAGGCAGGGAATACAGGATTGCCGGAACTGCAAAAGGTTCAGGAATGATTGCCCCAAGGATGGCTACACTCCTGGCATTCCTTGTTACAGACGCTCCCGTTGACCGGGAAAATCTGGAAAAGATATTCAGGGCTGCGGTTAATAAAACCCTGAACTCCATCACAATTGACGGCGACACATCCACAAATGACACTGCCATTATCCTGTCGCCTGATACCGGTAAATACATCCAGGATGCGGATTCACTGTCCGCATTTACCGAAGCGCTTGAAGCAGTATTGATGAAACTTGCAGAGATGCTTGTTCAGGACGGCGAGGGCGCGACAAAATCCGTAAAAATACATGTAATCAATGCCGCGACCGATGATGATGCAATGCTCATAGCAAGGGCCGTGGGGCAGTCTCTCCTTGTTAAGACTGCATTTTTCGGAAACGACCCGAACTGGGGAAGAATAGCCTGTGCTGCGGGATATTCCGGTGCGGCTCTTGAAGAGGAAAATCTGTCGATATCAATTGAAAATATACCGCTTCTGGTTAATGGAATACCCGCAGAAGCAGATTACTCACAACTTGAGAAGGTCCTTAAAAACAGGAACTATACGGTAACGGTCGACATGGGACTTGGCAGCGGCGATGCTATAATGCTCACCACAGACATATCATACGATTACGTAAAGATAAATGCGCAATATTCAACATGATTCACCGCTTATATAAACCAGCAGTAACAATATGCCGGTTTTTTACAGGCCCCGGGGCTATTTTTGAATTAAAAACCTCCCGGGGAAATAAATAATTAAAGATTTGACAAATAAAACCGATATATTTAATACAAAAGCGAAGGGATATATAATATGGTAATCGATAAAATCGGAAACATAAATAACATATCGGAAACCAAGAAAAGCAAACCGATCTCAGGAAAAAAAGACGCTGAAAAAAGCGACTCTATCCAGATTTCCAGCGAGGGAAAACAAGCTGCAGAAATTGCAAAACATACCCTTGCGATAAAGGAAACCTCTGACATCAGGATTGAACGAGTAAAAGAGCTTAAACAGAAGATCCAGGACGGCTCATACGATTTCAATGACAATAAGATGCTTGAGATGGTAGCAAATAAAATTGCTGACTCTCTTCTTAGATGAGTACCGGTTACTGAAATAACACGTTATAATGCTTATTATTCAAGAAGCGGGTATATCAGTTATGTCCGCTTTTTTTATTCTAAAAGTCTAAATGAACCACGGAAGGGATAACTTGGACGGTCTGATTTTACCTGAATTTCATCTTCCTACAGAAATATATATCCGGCAGGGTATCAGCAAAAATATTCCCGACATAGTCGCAAATCACGGCACTCGCGTCGTTATTATCACTATTACATCCGATTTTGAAATCTACAATGAAACCCTTTCGGAAATATACAAGTATTTCAAGATCAGGAACCTTGGCTGTATAATCTATGACGAAATCCCAGTAAATCCGACCACTGAAGATATCGATATTGCAGTATCGTTTATCAAAAAAACAAAGGCTGATGTCATTATTGGATTCGGCGGCATCGATTCCATGAATTGCGCCAAAGCCATTGCACTACTTACTTCAAATTATATTTTCTGCTATGAGGCATTCAGTACGACCGACTTTCCCAATCCGCCGGTTAAGCTGATAACCATACCGGCTTACCCGGCATTCGGATTCGAAATTGCCCCGCTCTATTATCTTAAAGAAATACATGGTAATACCAGAAAAGTCAGCTTCAACACTGACCTCTACCCTGCAGTAACAATAATCGATCCGGAGCTTTCGCTCCTTGCACCGGAGGAGAGGATCCTTAGAACAGCTTTAAGCTCTCTTGCCATAGCAACAGAATCTGTCATTTCAACAATGAACAATGACGTTATTAATATATATGCGCTGAAGTCCATAGACCTGATCTTCAGGAACCTGCCTGTGATATACAAGGAACCGAAAAATCCGGTACCGAGGGTAAATCTTTCCACGGCATCTGCCATGTCAGGGATTGCATTCTCTGTGGCATTTCTTTCAACATCCCTGGCCATATCACTGGCAATTTCATCTAAAACCGCCATTGATGTCGACCTTGCGATGTCGCTCATCATTCCGCATATCATGGAATACAACCTGACAACTTCACCCGGTAAATATGTCCAGATGTCAAAGGTTATGGGAGAGGATGTAAGGGATATAACGGTTATCGAAGCTGCAATTAAAGCTGTTGAGGCTGTCAGGAAGCTGGAGATCGATCTGGATATACCGCAAAGACTCTCAAGTTTTGATATAACACAAAGTCAGATTAAAGAAATTGCCGAACTGGCCTACACGTATCCATTTATTAACAACACGCCGAGACCCTTGTCCCCCGGTGAAATTGAAACAATACTCATTGCTGCATACTGATCAGGACTGCATTGCAACAAGTTCTTCGACAGAGAATATCTGGTTAATATCGAGTATAACAACAAATCCAGTCTTTAGTTTTGCAATACCGACGATATATTTTCCGGAAATACCTTTCACGACAGGCGGCGGCGGTTCAACATCTCCCGAATCGACCTTGATCACATGGCTCACGGAATCAATTGCAAGTCCCACCTGTTTACCGTCAATATCAACAACAATCGCCCTGCTCGAATTGGCAAGGTCTGCAATAATGCCAAATTTTTTACCAAGATCAATGATAGGTATAACCTTACCACGGAGGTCCATAACACCGAGAATATGCGCCCGTGATTTGGGAAGTTTGGTGATTTTGGGTATCTTCAAGATCTCCTGAACCTGAAGAATATCGATCCCGTACTCCTCATTACCTATTTTAAAACAGACAATCTGGAGGGATGTTGAAATTTCCTGGGTTTTCTGGTGCATTGTCATATTCCTGATTTAATATATATCTACAGTATAATTAATAATATTTTTTTCATAAAACATTTCAACAAAAAAACTGTCCCTGACTCTCAATAATAAAAATATCCGTAAATATAGATAAATGCACCTCCAAAGAGGAAAATGATTATCTTTAAAAATACCGGATCCCTGCCCCTGATCATGATATCAAGAAAACCGAGAACCAGACCCCAGAAAACAGCCATCGCTCCTGCTGCAGGAACACTCTTGTTAAAGATAATAAAAGTACAGGCTACAAGCAGTATCCCGAACATAAAATCAATAAGGTCAATAAAAGAAATGCCCGCTGAAACTGTCCTGATTCCTGTCTGACGGGCTTCACTGCCGTCATAAGGATTTGAATCCTGCCTGAAATACCGTTGCCTTACCTGTTCGCGCGTTATAAGCCCGGTCTTTTTTTCTGCTACGGGTTTGGCATCACGGTCCAGTATCCCGTAATTTCTATTGATAATTTTTAGTATTTCCTTGTTAGGTATGGTGGAGAATTGTGATGATCGTGCGGAAATTACCTCTGCGACTTTTGCAGAGCGGCCCGCATGGTTTCTTTCGAGGGTAATTCTGCCATTATTTATTATTGCATAGTATGACGCAGCCTTGTCACCATTCACCTCGACATACACCCTTGCCATACTATCGACTATATTGTAATCTACCCTGATATAATCGCCATTATCGAGGGTAGTATACATTGCTCGTTCAAAGCCTTTAATCTCGGAAGGCCGTCTTTTCCAGGAAAACTGTATTTTAGCTGATTCTGCCATTCCAATACCCCCTGAATACCAGAGGAGATTGGTTATTAGCCAATCTCCTGATAAAGAACATTACTTCTTCTTATGGCGATTCTGTCTTCTGCGTTTTTTCCTTTTATGATTTGCGATTTTTTTCCTTTTCTTTTTTTTACCGCAGGGCATAATTTACTCCTTATTAATAATTGCTTCCGGATACCTATCTGAAATTATCGATATCCCCTTTTAAATCAGACTTTTTATCATCAATCGGATTTCCGAACATTACAGGAATTCCAGTTTTATCTGAAGATATAATAACCTTTATATCATCACCCATTTTGTCAATATAAATATATTTTAAAATATCAGGATTATCTTTGATCAACGCCGAAACCCTGAAAAGCTTTTCATAGTAGAGCTCATACTGGCTTCTGTCTTTTAAAAGGCCGTTTTTAACAGAAATCTGCTGCTTCATATTTATAAAATCCAGATCCCGAAGTTCCCTGCATCTTGCAAGCCCTTCCCTGTAAAGCTCCTCATCAGGAAAATAACCCCTTGTAACAATCTCAAGTTTATCACAGATAATACCTGCACTTTTAAGTTTTTCCATTATCCTGGATATAATCATCCCGTTTAATTCAGACTCATTTTTTAGTATTCCGTTCCTGTTATACACAGGTTCAAGATAATTAACAAGTACCGAGCTGCAGATTGACTCAATAAAACTCTTTACATAGGAATCAGTGGTTTCCTTGCTGCTGAAGAAGGATTTATCAGGTGGATTCTCCCTGTCGATCCTGTATGAAACTGAAAACGGTATCTTCACAAAATAAATGTCATCTTTAAGTGACGAAAGGGAAGGTATTATTACATTCGCATTTATAAGAACCGTGGTACTGGTATCTGCAATACCCAGATCATACACCCAGGGAAGGGCCCCCTGCCATATAAAATTAAACCTGTCATTAAAAATCAGAACCACTTGTCCAGAACCTGCATGTTTTACCACACCAATTCTGTCATCCTTAAGCCTGTAAAAACAGAAAACAAACAGATATATCAGCATGAGAACAAAAGAGGTTTTTATCAGTATTTGTATAATAGCTTTCATCGGGATCGCCTCTCCGGTCAGATTTCCTCATCATCTCTGAAGGCAACGAGTTTGCCCGGTACCATGGTAGATATGGCATGTTTGTAAATCAAATTCTGTTTCTTGTCAACTTCCATAAGTATGGTAAAATTATCAAAACTTACCACACGTCCCTTAATAGGGACACCGTTCATCAGGAAAACGGTAATTTCTGTCTTGTTTTTTCTTGTACTGTTTAAAAAAACATCCTGCAGATTGCCTAATTGTTTAGCCATTGAAAATTACCCCTCAGTTTATATTTAACAAATTATTTATTTTATTTTTTATTTTTTCCTTTTCTGACGGATTAAACCAGGTAATATCCCTGTTTCTTTTGAACCAGGTCATCTGCTTTTTCGCAAACTGTCTTGTGTTCAGCTTGATGTTTTCAACAGTCGAGGCAAGGTCTCTTTTATTATCAATGAACTCATTGATTTCCATATAACCTATTGTTTTCATTGAATTAAGATCCGGGGTATACCCGCGGTTTCTTAAACCCTGCACCTCATCAACAAAACCCGCTTTAATCATTCTGTCTACCCGCAAGTTGATCCTATCCGAAAGATCATCTTTATCCCTGTAAAGCCCGATGAACAGGCAGTCATCTGCGGCACAACTTTTATTCCCGCCATAATAACTGGATATCGGCCTGCCGGTGCCCCTGAAAACCTGTAGCCCGCGTAAAATCCGCTGCCTGTCATTGACGTGAATCTTTGCAGCAAAAACAGGATCTGCCTGCAAGAGCTCCTCGTATAATACGGCAGCACCCTTCTCGTCCATCTCCTGAATAAGGCATTCCCTGACCTGTGATGGAATATCAGGAATGCATGACAATCCCTTAAAAAAAGAATCAATGTATAATCCCGTACCGCCGGCAAATAGAGGAATTTTTTTATTTTTATATATTCTTTCGCAGGCAGCTTCAGCATATTTGCAGAAATCACCTGCTGTGAACTGATAATCAGGATCAACTATATCAATAAGATGATGCGGCACTTTTGCAAGATCGCCGGCAGAGGGCTTGCCGCTGCCGATATCCATATACCTGTAAACCTGCACAGAGTCAGCAGAAACAATCTCAAAAATGTTTCCGGCAAACTCAATCGCAAGATCACTTTTCCCTGATGCAGTTGGCCCGACTATTACAAGTTTTTTAAACGACAAGTAAAATCTTACAGTTCCTTGGATTCGTCATATAGAAATTTGACCTTCTCTTCGAGAGCCAGCTTTAAAACATTCGGTACGACCTTCCAGTTTAAATCTGTCTCAGGATAATCAGTTATATTTCCAACTTTATCGACTGCTTTCATCACAGCTTTTGTAAAAACGTACTTGTTATTGCTGTAAATAAGCAATTTGTCAAGTGGTATAATCATTAAAACCCTCCAGAATGCTGCTGATTATTGATTCCATATTGTTTATCCTGCACTTTTCTGCAGTAATAATCGCCATAAGCTTTGTAAATGTCTCTTCAATTTCATTATTTGCAATAACGTAATCAAAGATCCTGTACTCGGAAATTTCATGCCTGGCATTTTCAAGCCTGATCGAAAGCTGCTCATCACTTTCGGTTTGTCTGCCCACGAGCCTTTCTTTCAGAATTTCAGCTGAGGGCGGAATAATAAAGATATAAATACCGCCTTTAAGAGTTGACCGTAAATTTTTTGTTCCCTGAATATCTACATCAAAAAGAGGAATTTTGCCGGATTTTCTGATCCTGTCAACCTCTTTTTTCGTCGTACCGTAGTAATTACCATAAACCTCAGCCCATTCAATAAACTCCCCCCTGTAGATCATTTCCTGGAATATTTTCCTGGTGACAAAGTTATAATCAAAACCGTCCATTTCATAGTTACGCATGGGCCGTGTAGTGGTTGAAACCGAAAACATAAAGCTTTCGTCAGATTTCAGCAATCTGTTTATTAGAGTGGTTTTACCGGCTCCTGAAGGCGCAGATATTACAAGTACCATTTCAGATTTCCGGATTACTGGATAGTCTGTTCGAGAGGGTTTCGGGCTGCATTGCGGAGAGAACAATATGGCTGCTGTCCATTATTATAATTGACCTTGTTTTTCTTCCATGAGTAGCATCTATCAGCAGGTTATTCTCCCTTGCCTCCTCTCTTAAACGCTTACCTGAAGCGGATGATGGTGTGATTACGGCAATAATGCGCTCTGACATCACGGCATTCCCGAATCCAATATTTAATAATGAAGTTTTCATAATAATACTTTTGGCCCTTTCATATATTTTAAAAAAACCATTTCGTGATTTGTAATTATTGCTTAATCATAAAATGTTTACCATACGCAGGGAGCCCCTGCGGGGGCGTTGTAAGGGGTTTCACCCCTTACCCAATTAAAAAGTATTTATCAAATAACAGAGATGTGTATAATCCAAACATTCAGGAATACCCCATACTCTGTATAATCTTTTTCCCAGTCTGTTATTGTCAAGATGTTTTAAGTATTAAAAGATCAGACCACATTACGGCACTGTTCCCGTATTTTTTCAATATTATTTTTAACATCAACCACATGCTGTGAAATACCGGAATTATTCGATTTTGATGCAATTGTATTAATCTCCCTGAAGAGCTCCTGGCACAGAAAATCGAGCTTACGTCCTATCTGTTCTTTATCTTTCATAATTGTTTTGAACTTTTCAATGTGATCTCCAAGCCTTACCAGTTCTTCATTGATATCCAGTTTTTCAGCAAGCAGGGAAATTTCTGAATAGAGCCTGGTGTTGTCGATTGTCCCGTTAGTTATATTTTTCAGCCTGGAAATCAGCAGCTCCTTTTTATCCTCAACCGCACTCCTGGAAAGCACCCTTATTTTGTTCACATCACTGCTGATCAGCGAGAGCGATGATACTATATCCTTCTTCAGTGCAGCCCCCTCTTTTTTGCGCATCTCAAGTGTTTTTCTGATTACACCTTCAATTGAATTAATTATATCTTTCCGGGACTTTGCGGATATGGATGACCTCTCCTTGTGTGTAATACCCTCAAGAGCCAGGATTGACTCAAACCGGAACGGCTCCTTTATTTTAAGACTCTTATGCACTGACTGAAGTTCATGATAATATTTTTCCAGGAGATCCCTGTTGATGGAAACCGGTTTGGTGCTGTTCCAGTCAAACAGGTCTATGTTAAGTTCGATTTTCCCGCGTGAAAAACTTTTCTTCACCATTGCCGCAAATTCGTTCTCATCGTTCCTTAAAGTTCTGGGCAGGTTGACAAACACTTCAAGATATTTTGAATTGAGTGATTTTATCTCCACCGAATATGAAAACTGGTCTGTGCTTTTTTCTAAAAAAGCATATCCTGTCATGCTTTCCATTTTATACCTTCAGATAATTTTTGTATCACGGCCGATAGTTTTAATCTTTACTTCACCTGTCTCAAGGTAGAAGTCAATTGTTCTTCCATAATCACCGCCGACGTCTGATGATAATATTTTTATATTCATTCCCGTAAGTATCTGCTGCACGGTAAAAATATTATTTTTGCCGATATCCCCCATGAATGAGTTTTCAGTGTGTTTGAACATGGCAGCCCCGCCGATAATCTTTGCTATCATGCTGTTGCGCATTGCACCGGCACGCAGCATGTCATCCACAAGCAGCGGGATTGCCGTATCGGCATACTTCCTGGGATTTGCGGCGTTCTTTTTACCGGACGGCAGCATTATATGAGAAAGCCCCCCGGTTCTTGTAGATGTATCATATATACAGATCCCGATGCATGATCCCAGTATTGTCCTGAGTATGTTCGGGGATTTCCCGACTCCGAGATCAGCAATTCCGATATTGATAAGTTCAAAAGACATTAATCAGCTCCTTGGTCTGGGGATGTAGATTGGAGACTCAAGCACCTTCCTGTATGTAAAATCATCAGAAATCGAATGAAGCGTTTCCGAATGTCCGATGAACAGGTAACCATCATCAAGTATTGACTTATAAAAACCGGCAACAAGATTCTTCTGGTGAACCTTATCAAAATAGATCATGACATTCCGGCAGAAAATAATATCAACGTGATCGGGGAACGTACTCTTAAAAAAATTATGATAATAGAAATTGACCATTTTTCTGCACTGGTCATTTATCCTGTACACCCCTTTCTCCTGGTCAACAAGCGTAAAATACTTTTTAAGATGATCCGGCGAAACCTTTTCTATTCTACGGCCGGAATAAAGTCCCTCCCTTGCAAATTCAAGTACAGAGGGAGCAATGTCTGTTGCAAGAATTTCAATTTTCCATCCCGGGAAAAGATGTATCTTTTCAAGGACACAAATAGCGAGGGTATAAGGCTCCTCGCCGGTTGAGCATGCAGCACTCCAGATCTTCAGGGTTTTCTCTTTTTTATTTTTGGCGATCTCGGGAAGACAGTAATCGGAAAATGCCTCAAAATGTCTCTCGTTCCGGAAAAAATAGGTCTCATTGGTCGATACCACGTCAAGGAGCTCTTCGTATTCCTTCCTCTTGGGCTCCCCTGCAAGCCTCTGCAGGTAATCATAATAATCCGAAAACTCCGAAAGGGATAATGCCGTAAGGCGCTTCCTGAGCCTGTTGGACAGAAGGGTGATTTTACTGTCTTTCATAAAAATCCCGCTCTCATCATGAATAAGCTTTGCGAATTTTTCAAACTCCTCTTCTGTAAGCCTTTTAATATTAAATTCCATACTCAAGTCTACCCTGTACATGATAAGATGACAATACGCATAATTATGCAAATTAAAAAACTGTAAGGTATGTTGCCCGGCAAAAATCCGATTTTCTTTATTAATACACCTTTATATTACAATATAATAAATATCAAAACATAAACTAAAACATAATGTTAATTCTTTAACATTTTTACGGGACATGCTGGATTATTTCATCCGGGATTTAAACTTCCGGATTATTTATTCAGACTTATCACTAACCTGACTTCACCAGCAGGCAGTCCGGAATAAGCAGCAAGATCTTCAACAGAATACCCTTTGCCGTGCAACTCGGCAATCAGGGAATACTTGTTTTCAGCAGCAAGAAACAGATCAGCTGGATTATCAAACTGGACCAGTAAATGTTCATCAGGAAGAATATCAATACTCTCATCTGAAATAAAATCAACCTGACCTCCCCTTGAAACTACGGGAGATGTAATGCCGCCTGAATCATCCGGAAAAACACCGGCCTGAATATATGAATTCGTCAAATTTTGTTTTTTAGCCGGGGATGCAACGGCCTGTTTTACAACCAAACGGTCATCCCGGTTATCAGGGACAGATTTTTTATCCGATGTTGTTCCCTGATAGCTTATTTCAGCGATATCTGCGGCATTTTTTGTTATTATCCTGTCACCGGTTAATCCCTGGTCGATAGAAACGGATTTTTTTATTTTATCAGCAGCGTGTATTTTGTCATGAACAATCTTTTCAATTTCAGGTTTATGATCCATGGTTATGTCCATTGACTTCAGGGAGCCGTTTTCACCCATGAGCCGTTTAAGCCCAGAGATGCGTGCTTCAAGGAGGGTAATGTTCCTTTCGGCCGTCGAATTGAATTCGGTAATAATTTCGCCCATCTCCTTTTTAAGCTTTTGTTCCTGGAAGGTCGATGAATTCCTTTCGATTTTGAGACTCAGCAGAAGATATATCAGGGCCCCGGTAAAAATATTCAGAACAAATAAAAGCAGAATCTCCATCCCTACCTCATTATGTCACATTATAATACAACAATTCTACCAGGAAAAAACATCGGGTAATCATCGGATTTCAACCCGGCTGACTACTTGAGTATATCTATAATATTTCCCATTTTTTCATCTTTCATCCGGTCGCGGGGCTGCGGTTTATTTTTTTTTTCTCCGCCCTCACCCTGTCCGGCTGTCGACTGTTTATCATGCTTCTTGGCTTCATCGCGGATATCTGTCTTTTCAGCTTTTTCGCTCTCGTCGAGCCTGGAGTTAACCAGGTTGGATTTATCAGCAGCCTGCTTATCCATCAATAGCTGCTGGTCCGTAAGAGCAGTCAGTCTTGTGTGTTCGGTTCTGCTGACTTCGGACATCTGGCTTATATTAGTCTGGAGATCAATAGGTTTAATCGGCATAGATTGAACTACCTCCTCCTGACAACAGTTGTAATCCTCTGGCTCCCTTCAATAAATACCGGCGGATCATACTGGAAAATCTGGATCGATCCGCCCTCGAGCATGAACTTCACGTGATTATAATTGTCCTTCACAGGGAAAACATCATCCTTGATCATTATGTCAACATTGGGATATACGGTCTTTTCTGCGCAGATTTTACCCGAGTGATCGAGCATGCTGATGTATGAAGTAAGCTCTTCGTATTCTGAAGAAACCTCATGCAGCCTTTCACTCTGCTTCTCTTCCCTTGCTGTATAATCAGAAAGCATCTTCTCCCTTTCGTCAGCGAGTTTACCACCCGCATTTCTTTTCTGCGTGGTCAGGGTTTTAATGTCAAGCCTTAGCTTGGTCAGTTCGGTCTCAAGCTCTGTTTTTACTTTTAACAGTTCATCTATCTGTTGAAGGATTTTTGGATTCACACCTACACGAAGTATTGTCCTGGTTGAACTCTCGGCCCCAAGGTATCTTGCGTTTATCTCGTCACCGGCCCTGATAACACCGCCTGCAATTTTTGCCCTTCTGCCCACTGAGTAGACCTTTTCACCCGCATCCACCCTTGAGTGCAGTATTCCTTCAGGAATAACCACACTCTTTTCTGCTACTATATTAGCGTTCTGCGCGAATTTTGCAAAAACTGAACCGCCGGTGGATTCGATCTTTGCTTCATCCTTGCCGGATATACCCTGGTGTACTACAATGTCACCTTCAGCTTCAATAAAGGCCTTGTGTACCGTACCCTTGACCTCCACGTTCCCAGCTGCCTTGACTTCAAAATTATCCTGCACGCTCCCCTGTATTATGACTGATCCAAGGAATACAATGTTACCGGTTTCGAGCGAAACGTCGCCTTTTACTATAAATATGGGTTCAACAGCCAGCTTGTTAAGTTTGAAAACAACCTGCCCGTTTATCTCTGCGGTGAGTTCTGTACCATCCTCAGACAGGATGGTTCCCTTGCCGTACCTGAGCTGTATATCTTTACCGGACTTGGCAGGGATTACCCTGTTGGTAATAGTCCTTCCCGGGATTCCCTCCTCTGCAGGAATCTTCACTGCAAGAAGCTGGCCAACGACAACGTTTTCAAGCAGTTCAAGGTTCCTGAAGTCAACCTTGCCGGAATCATCCTCTTCGAACCTGGTTCCTGTCTTGTCAAGCCGGACCTTGTAATCCACGGACGCATCACGCCCGTTCCTTGCAGGCACCCCCTCCGCGGCAAGCAGTGGGCGTCTGTATTCCATCTCTTCGAGGTATTCCTTTATCTCATTTTCTTTTATGCCTGTAACAACTCCTGCGTTCCTGAGGCCCTCAATAATATCATCATAATCCATATGCCTGCCGGTATATTTAGGGGCAGTCAGATGAACGTAAGCCTTCATCTCATCTTCTGTAACCTCTACCCTCATTGTACTGTCATAAACAGGATTTGGCAGCCAGTCACCGATTTTCACAGGTTTACCGTTTGCTTTCTTTACCGCTTTCATGACTTCATTTTTATTATAATTCCCGATACGGAGTTCAATACACCTGTTTTCAATCATCTCCAGTGTAACACCGGTTCCCTTGCCGAAAGGAGCCTTTACTATGAGCCATATTCCTGTTTTTGTTGTCCGCACCTTAAATGAACCGTCGCCGTCCTTTCTGTCCGACAGGTTGACGCCCGGCAGATGGCTTCCTCCAAGTTTCAGTTCGAGTTCATGCATGTCAACGTCTTCATGTGAGGCTTTAAGAGGTGTTATGATTACACGGTAGGGCTGCCTGCCTATGCCGAAAATTCCTTTTGTTCCCTTTTCTACCACTTCATAATCAAGGGCGGATATATCAACTCCCAGTTCTTCCGATGCAAGTTCAAGAGCCTGCTTTACTGAATCAGCATAGACTTCAACCGAATTATCATCCAGGTTCCCTGCTTCATCTTCTGCAAAATCAAGAAAAACATCTTTAAGTATCGCCATATCAACCAACTATATTTGACTTGATCCGGCCCAGTCTTCCCCTGAGTCTCATAATAGCTTTTGTATGCAGCTGGGATACACGGCTCTCGGTAACATCAAGCACTTCACCAATCTCCTTGAGCGTCAGGTCTTCATAATAATAGAGCACGATAACCTTTTTTTCCTTTTCCGGCAGTTTCCTTATTGCGTCAATTATATAATCCCTGATCTCCTCTTTCTCGATCAGCACATCAGGATTCATGCTTTCAGGAGCTTCAAGAGTTTCAAGTATTGAAAGTTCGTCGTTATCATCGCCAAGATACCAGATGTCATTCAGGGAGAGCATTGAAGTTCCGCTGAGCTTGCTCAGGAGCGACTGGAACTCCTCACCCGAAATGCCGAGTTCCTTTGCTATCTCTTCGTCTTCAACTGTACGTCCAAGCTTGTTTTCAAGTTCCGATATGACCAGTTCTATCTGCTTGGCCTTCTGCCTGATTGAACGTGGTATCCAGTCTATGGACCTGAGCTCATCAAAAATTGCACCCCTGATCCTTGTCATGGCGTATGTCTTGAATTTTATTCCCCGGTTGGGATCAAATTTACTTATAGCATCGAGCAATCCGAATATCCCGTATGATACAAGGTCTTCAAATTCAATATTCTGCGGCATGCCCATGGAGACTTTTCCGGCAACATACTTAACAAGCGGAGCATATTTTATGACCAAGAAATCTCTTACCTGTGCATCACCGGTCTTTGTGAACTTTTCCCAGAGTTTTTCTTCATCCTGCTCATCGTACTCTTTGAACTTCTTGTTATTCATACACCCTTTCCCGGAATAATTTAATCTTTGTCCTTGCTCATCATTGTTTTGATGGCCTGAGCCATAATCTTAGGCTCATAGGCGTTGAACTGCTGCTGCACCATTATATGTTTACCCATCTTGCCCTTTGCGGGATTGAGGGTACTCTCCCGGCCTGCATCCGCCGGAGTATTATATCTGTCAAAATCCTTCTCTGTAAATTCCGTAAACCCGCTGCCGGTTGCTTCTTCATCCATTGTATTGTCTACGGCTTGATCTGCCTCATCCATCCCGGCATTTATATCATTCGAACCGGCCTCATCCTTCCCTGAAGATAAAAGCTGCGGACTGGTTATCGCTTCGTACACCTCGGGGACAAGTTTCTTCAGAATCTGCAGCCCCCCGTAACCTACTGCAAAAAAAACTACGGCGAATATGATACCCCTTAGTATTACTGTACCGAACGGAATTCCCGCAATAAAACCTGTTGCAATAGAAAGTACAAATGCAATCACAGAAAGAAACAGGCCAACCCTGTATTCAATTTGTATCTGTTCAAGCTGCATATAAATATACTTTACCCTTTGTCCCGATTACAAAATATGCACAATTCAAAACAAATCAAGCCTTTTTCTGGTCGTCGTCATCCAAATTGGAATTGCCGAGCAGATTTCTTACAAATGAAGCAAGTCCTGAACCTTTCCGCAATTCCGGATCCTTATTGCTTATCCTGTCTGCGATCACCTTAACACAACCTGATGCTTTTGACTTTGGATAGCTTACAATAAAGGGCTTCTGGTTCCGCACGGATTTAGGGACATACATGTCCTCGTACACAAACCCGAGTTCCTCTACTTTTATATTCAGGAACTGGCCTGCGATGTTGATCACCCTCTGTGCAACGCGGCGTCCTTCGGCCACAGACTGTACCCTGTTTACAATCAGCCGTATCTGTTTTTCATTGCCCTGCGAGGCAATTGCCTTTATGATGCCGTACGCGTCTGTAATTGCCGTTGGTTCGGGGGTGGTAACAACTATCACCTCGTCCGCTGCCATGATAAAACTGATTACGTTCTGTGAAATTCCGGCCCCTGTATCTATTATCAGGAAATCGTCATTGCCAAGCTCGCTCATTGAACTGATAAATTCATCGCGCTGTTTCTGTTCAAGATTGGCCAGCTGGTGAAATCCTGAAGCGCCGGCTATGATCTTTATCCCCTCAGGCACCTCAATTATTATATCCTTTAATTTCTTTTTACCCTTGATTACATGGTAAAGGTTATACTTAGGGATAATACCAAGAATAACATTGATATTCGCAAGACCGAGGTCTGCATCAACCAGTGTGACTGATTTACCGTCCTGCGCCAGGGCTATTGACAGGCTGACCGAAAGACTGGTCTTGCCCACTCCGCCCTTGCCGCTTGTTATTACGATACTCCTGGTCCCCGATGCACCTTCAGTATTCTTTTCCAGCACAAGTCTCCTGAGATTAGCCGCCTGATCCACGCGCGGACCTCCATTTATGTTAGTCAGCTGATTCCCTGATAATCATATCCACTATCCTGTCTGCTTCTGCGATATGTATATCATTGGGCACTTCCTGCCCGTCGGTTAAATACGAAATCGGCTTGTTATACTTATCGGCAATATCGATCACATTCCCGATAAAAGAAGTTTCATCAACCTTCGTAATTATTACACTGTCAAACTTCATAACATCAAAGGCCCTGAAAATCTCTTTCAGGTCGCCTTTTTTTGTGCTGGCGCTGACGCAGAGTATCTTTTCAAAATCATATTCAATTGAGTCTGCAAAACTTTTGATCTCGGCAATTTTAAGGTCATTGTTATGGCTGCGTCCCGAGGTATCAACCATTACAAGGTCGGATTTCTCTTTTGTAAGAACCTCCCTGAAACTGCGCTGGTCGCTCACAACATGAACGGGTATGCGCATAATCTCGGCGTACTTTTTAAGCTGCTCTGTTGCTGCGATCCTGTAGTTGTCGATTGTGATAAACGCGACCTTGTTCCCCTCCCTGAGAGAATGTATCGCACCAAGCTTTGCCATGGTAGTTGTTTTACCAACGCCCGTGGGTCCTATGAACATTATTATCTTCTTCCTGTTCCCCTTTTTTATGGGTCCGGCTGTTACTATCCTGCTCTTAAGAAGGTCCTTCAGGCTCTTTTCTATCTTGAATTTATCCTTCAGGTCCTCTTTGCTTATACTGTCACGAACATCGCGGATGATCAGTTCGCAGTCTTCAGTGTCAAAATCATTGGAACGAAGCATCTCCCTGTAGGGATTAAGGCTGCCCTCTTCGTCACACGCAGGCCCGAATATCCCGCGGCCCTGCTTTTGCGTGTCAAGCAGCCTGTTAAGGGAGCTTTTAATATCATTCATTTCACGCTCGATGTGCTTCACAACATCGGTGTCATTCCCTGCATATCGTGATACCGGTTCAGCTGCTGCCGTTTTTACTTCCGGTTGTATTGTTCTCTGCTGCACAGCAGGGGCCTGATCGACGCTGACCGGAGGTTTCTTCAGAGTATTAAGGCTGTCGTTCAGCGTATCAATCGACCTGTTAATTGAATCAACATCAACCTCGTCCCTGGAGGATGCTGCCCGGTTCATGGTATCCAGAACCTTTGCAGTCCTGGCTGCTATATCCCTTGAATCATCAACGGTAAAATCGATGGTGCTTTTTTTCATGGTGCCGGCTATCGAGGATTTCTTCTCCTTTACTGCTGCGGTAAGTTCAACAACCTCTTTTGAAAAAAACCGGGAGTTGAAAAAACCGCCCTGCTTTACGTATTTATGACTGATCGGGATCGCCTCATCCCCGTGATCCATCCTCAGTTTTTTCATTGCCTCGTTGTAATTTTCAGCTGTGATTTTAAGATACTTCATTTTTCACTCTCCTGAATACTTGTATTTCGGACCAGTTCCCTGATTATATAAAAAGGTCAGGCTGCACTCGACAGAAGCGCAGATACAACAACATTGACCTTAATATTCTTTGATATTTCATTATAAGCAATAACAGCCGGTGCCTGTATCTCGCGTTCAAGCAGGGCGAAGGTTACGCTCCTGATCTGCGGTGAGACAAGAAATACCGGAGTGAAACCCATTTTACCTGAACGCTGGTACGCGTCAAACAGCGATGAAAGAATCGCATTATGGGTGTCGGGATCAAGTCCGAGCACACGGCCTTCAACCGGATCATCATGAATAGATCCCCTGATGATGTTTTCAATCTCAGGGTCAACGGTTATAACCGAAAGCACATTTTCATTGTTGACATACGCGCCGGTTATCTGCCTGGAAAGCCCGGCGCGGACATATTCCGTAAGCATGCCCGGATCCTTTGTGTAATCAACATAAGTTGCCAGTGTCTCGAGAATGGTAACCATATTCCTGATCGAGACACGTTCACGTAACAGGTTTTGAAGCACCTTCTGGATGTCGCCAAGGGAAATATTCTTGTCATCGATTTCCTTGACAACTGCGGGGTAATCGCCCTTGATGTTGTCAATGAGCTTCTTAACCTCTTCGCGGCCCAGTATTTCATCTGCGTGGCGCCTGATAATCTCGGTAAGGTGCGTTGCAATAATAGTGGGGCAGTCCACAACGGTGTATCCCCGGCTTTCTGCGGAATCCCTGACCTCGGCATCTATCCAGATCGCGTTCAGGTTGAACACAGGTTCAATAAATTCAACACCTTCTATTTTTTCCGATACATCCCCCGAATCCATGGCCATAAGCTTGCCGATCTGAAGCATGCCGCGCCCGACTTCGATACCCTTGATAAGTATTGAATACATCTGCGGTTCAAGTTCCATGTTATCCCTGATGCGTATCGGGGGAACTATAAGCCCCATGTCGAGAGCGCTTCTGCGCCGTATATTTGTTATACGGTCAAGCAGCGTGCCGCCCTGCTCAGGATCGACCAGGGGGATAAGGTTGTACCCGATTTCGACCTCGAGCGGATCGATCTGTATAAGGGGCAGTACGGATTCAGGCTTGCTGTCCTTGATTGCGGCCTGTTTTGCCTCGGCCTCGAACTGTTCACGCTCATCCTCCTGGTTCTGGCTGAGAAGGTAACCAAGAGCGGCAAGCCCGGCGGAAAGTATAATGAGTGAAATTTTCGGAAACCCCGGGATAAGGACTGCGGCACCGAGGGCGCCGGCTGTAATGTAGAGGGCCCTTGGCTGTGACCCCATCTGTTCTGCCAGCTGTACTCCAAGGTTATCGTCGGATACGGCCCGTGTTACGATAATACCGGTTGCGGTTGTAACAAGAAGCGAAGGAATCTGGGCTACGAGTCCGTCACCTACACTTAAAAGTGTGTATGTTTTCAGCGCAACCTCAAATGTTTCGTTACGCTGTACTATGCCTATAATAAAGCCGCCTACAATGTTGATAATCGTAATTATAATGCCCACCTTTACGTCGCCCTGTACGAACTTCGAGGCACCATCCATAGCCCCGTAAAAGTCGGCCTCTTTCCGGATATCCTCACGCCTTTTCCTTGCCTCATCTTCAGTAATCAGTCCGTTAGACAGGTCAGCGTCAACACTCATCTGCTTGCCCGGCATAGCATCGAGTGTAAACCTCGCCGCAACTTCAGCAGTACGTGTTGCACCCTTTGTTATAACGATAAACTGCACGGCAACAAGTATGATGAAAATAATAAATCCTACAACGTAGTTTCCGCCCACGACAAAGTTTCCGAATGTGCGGATGATCTTGCCGTCAAATCCCGCACCCTCAAGAAGTATAAGCCTTGTTGATGAAACGTTAAGAGCCAGTCTGAATACAGTGGAGACCAGGAGCAGCGACGGAAACACAGAGAAATCGAATGACCGCTGCACGAACATGACTATCATGAGTATGAGCAGGCCGAGCATTATGCTTATTGCCAGCAGAAAGTCCAGGAGGAATGTGGGCAGAGGTATAATGAGCATGAGAACAACAGATATTACTCCAATACCCATAAGTATATCGGTCTTCTGCATCCACGACCGGTTGCCGGGCGTAAGTGATAGTGTTCTGGTCTGGGCCATTATATCATCTCCTTAGATCAGATAGCCTGTCTGATTTTCCGGTTTCTCCTGTATAGTTCAGCGTAAATAAACGAAACTGCACGGAAAAGGTCATCCGGAATTATGTCTCCAACGTCAAGACGGGCATACATCTCCTGGGCAAGCGGACGGTTCTCGATTATCTCCACTCCATTCTCCCTGGCGATCTCCCTTATCCTGAGCGCCATGCTGTCAACACCCTTGGCAATAACAGCAGGTGCATCCATTGTGTCCCTGTCATATTTAAGCGCCACTGCAAAGTGCGTCGGGTTTGTTACAACAACATCCGCCTTGGGCACTTCGCGTATCATGTTGCGCATTACTATTTCGCGCTGCATCTCGCGCATCCTGGCGCGTATGTGCGGATCGCCCATGGACTCCTTCAGTTCTTCCTTCAGCTCCTGTTTGGTCATTTTTAATGATTCAATGAATTCCTTTTTCTGTACAAAGTAATCGGGGATTGCAAGCCCCATGAGGAGCACTGCGCTCCATATAACAATCTTCATCGCCATAATCAGCGTTGTCTTGACTGCAAGTGTTATGGAAATATCAGGCGTCTTGAGTATCTCGTCAAAATCATTGGATATGATAAGGTACGAGATCAGTGCAAGCGCCACTATCTTGACAATGGACTTAACAAGGTTAAATGCTATCTGCCTTGAAAAAAACACCTTCTTCATGATCGTTGCCGGATCAAGCTTCAGCTTGCTCCAGTCCATCTGAAGCGGATGGGTAGAAACCTGGAATCCCACCTGGGAAACTTCAGCCACAATGGCTCCGATGTTCACCGCAAGAAAAATCGGCAGCAGAAGTTTGGCGCTCTGGTAGAGACATCGTAACATCTCAAGCTTCAGGGTGCCGAGAGTAAGTTCCCTGCCTGCAAACGAAGTAAGATAATACCTCGTCATCATTGCCATGGTATCATATATCCATGAACTGATAATAAAAATAACAAGGCACCCTGTTATAACAACAATTGCCTGCGAAAGCTCCTGTGTCTTGGCAACCTGGCCTTTTTCCCTGGCTTCGCGGAGTTTCTTGTCTGTCGGTTCCTCTGTCCGCCCCTCATCCTCAGCCGCAAAAAGCTGAAGATCAAAACGGAAAACATCACCGGGCCACCCTGCCAGGAGGTATGCCAGTGCGGAATTATCGGGATTATCCCTCAACCCGGCCAATAGATCAGCACCTTTGTCAGCATTTTAAAACTCCTTTCGATCGCCACCTGCATAATCCTGACAATAAGCGGCGTTGTGATAATAAGCAGCCCGTACGCCGCGAGAATCTGGAACGGAAATCCAAGCATCATAATATTCATCTGCGGTGCCGCCTTTGACAGCACCCCCATAGTCACGGAGATAAGAAACGAAACAGCAAGAACAGGAAGCGCGATCTTCAGCGCTACAATAAACATTCCGCTGAACGCATATACCATGTACTTCAGGTATCCGCCGGCCGCAGCCTTGCCTATCCCGAAAACCGGCGCCAGTTCAAAAGACCTGCACACAGCCTCTATCAGGAAATGGTGCCCGTTTATTGCCAGGAAAACCAGAAGGCCGATAAAATTCTTCAGCTGTCCAATAATCGGTACAGAAATCTGTCCCAGCGGATCAAGCACCTCGTTTATACCAAAACCTATCTGCGCCGAATAATACTGCCCCGAAAGCTGAAAGGCCGAAAAAATCACCGAAATAAGAAACCCGATATATATGCCGATCATTGCCTCCTGCAGAACAAGCAGGTAATAGGCGCCCATGTTCCCCGGAACCTTCACGCTGGTGGCAGAGAGAACCGGGAACACCACCAGGGTAATCAGGAATGAAAGCAGCGCCTTCACTCTAAAAGGGATAACCCCACTTGAAAAAAACGGGGCTATCATAATCATGGCATTGATCCTTACCAGCACAAGGAGGAATGCCTGGAAATTAAGTACGAAGTATTGCACCCTCCGCTCACCCCATGCCGATCTTTTCAATCAGCATAAAAATATTATTGGTATAGTTCACCAGGACCCGGATCATCCATGACCCGAGAAGTATGATTGTAACAAAGATTGCAATTATCTTGGGAACGAATGTAAGGGTCTGTTCCTGTATTGATGTAGTTGTCTGAATTATGGATATTATAAGTCCAACGACCATCCCCACACCGAGTATCGGTGTTGAGACAATCAGTATCGTCATCAGCGATTCCCTCATTATTTTTATTACAAGGACATCAGTCATCTGTACCCTCCGTCACCTGAAAGACCTTACGAGTTCGTAAACAAGAAGGTTCCAGCCGTCCACAAGTATAAAGAGAATCAGCTTGAACGGGAGCGAGATCATGACAGGCGGGAGCATTATCATACCCATTGCCATAAGCGCGCTTGCGATTATCATGTCGATTACGATAAACGGCAGAAAAAGGAAAACGCCTATTTCGAAGGCGATCTTCAGTTCACTTATCATGAAAGCCGGGATAAGGCAGTAGCTGGGGATATCATCCCTGGTCTTGGGCTTTTCGATTTTTGAAAGCTTGACAAAGAGGGCTATGTCCTTCTCCCTTACCTGCCTGAACATAAAGTCCCTCATGGGCCCCATACCCCTGTCGAAAAACTGGGCATTTGAGATTTTACCGTCAAGATAAGGCTTCAGTGCTTTTTCGTTCATTTCAGTAAAGGTCGGGGCCATGATAAAAAATGTAAGGAACAGTGAAAGGCCCACAATCACCTGGTTAGGCGGCATCTGCTGAAGCGACAGCGCCCTCTTGACGAAATCAAGAACAATAACCACCCTGGTAAAGGCGGTCATCATTATTATTATTGACGGGGCCAGAGTGAGAATAGACAGCAGAAAAAGTATCTGCAGACTCAGGGCAACATCTTTAGGACCCGATGCCGGCGCGATATCAAATGCGATTTTGGGAATCGGCATTGTGACATTCTGGCCGAAGAGCAAAACAGGCACAGCCACGAACAAGCCCGCGAATAGTATTATTTTACTCTTCATGTTCATGGTTTATTTTCTTTAACCTTTTTTTCTGGTTGTCAAGGTAACTCATGTCTATATCCTTTTCGGATATCTCCTCCACTGTGGTTTTTTTGAAACCGTGGGTTCTCTTCTCGTTGATCTTATCAATAATCCAGCCCATCTGGTCAGCTACGAATTCCTGGAAGTTCTTGCCCTGCACAGGAGTTGAGCGCGAACTGAGCAGCCTTATCCTGTCTATATCATCCTTCTCTCTTATCTCGGTAATCATATTGATGCTGCTGTCGGTTACTCCTATAAGAAAAACCTTGCCCGCCACATCAATTATCTGCAGAGTCTTGTTTGGCCCCACCGGAACCATTGACAAAGTGCGGATCGCCTCCTGGCCGGAAATATTCAGCCCCACCTTCTGGCTGATAAACCTGTAGAAGAAGTAGAATCCGCCGCCAAAAAGAAGGAGTACAAATAAGACCTTGATGATCTCCCAGAAAGCAGAACCCTCATCGACCTGCGGTCCAAAGTCCCCTTCTCCGAAACCGGTTCCCGGGACCGCGTTGTTATCCGCGGCCGTACCGCTTCCATCTGCCTGCACCGCAGTCCCTGAAGTCTGGCCGTTCTGCGACTGGGCATAAACCGCCGATACAGGATTAAACTGCAGAAAAAACATAAAGATGCAGAAAGCTGCAGCAAAAAATGCTAAACTCATCTTTTCATCTTTACGATAAGATAGTAGAATATTATGTCTCATTTTTTTCCGGATAAAAAAAATTTTTACTTCATTTGCTGCGGCAGAACCGTATATCCCGGACTGCCGTTATCGCTAAACACAAAATAACAATGTCACTATTTGTTTACTGATTTAAACCTTTCGTCCTGGCTTACTATATCTGTTACCCTGACTCCGAAGTTTTCATCTATAACAACAACCTCGCCACGGGCTATGAGCTTTCCGTTTACAAGGAGGTCAACAGGCTCACCCGCAAGTTTGTCAAGCTCGATAATCGATCCCTCGCCAAGCCCCAGGATATCCTTGACAAGACGCGTTGTCCTTCCAAGTTCAACGGTCATGGTCATTTCAATGTCGAGAAGCAGGCTTATATCACTATAGCCCGCTGCAGTGATCCCCTCGCCCATCTGCGGAAAGCGCACAGAACTGATCTGCGCCTGGGGTGTGGAGTACTGGTACTGTTGCTGCTGCTGCATCTGCGGCTGTTGTGCTCCGCCTACTACTCCCAGTGTACCCGAAATGCCCGTATCAATTATATGGAACAGCTTGGAATTGATTACACCATCAATGATCAGGTCGTAGGTTATTTTTACCACGTCTCCAGGAGGGATCTGGAGTTCCGCCGGACTTTTTGCGATTGTCACCACTGCCGGAGTTGTATTTATGCCGCCGCCGATCTTACTGCTGAACTGCGTGGCCATTGATGATACAAGCTGGTTGGTGAATTCCTGTATAGTACTCTGGTGCGCTTCATCAATTTCGGCCGGAGCGGATCCGGTGTCATCCCCCATCATCAGGGATGAAATTATACCAGCGTCACGAAAATTAAAAATTATAAGGTTCCTGCCGTTTACGGCCCCGCTGTAATTCATGGCGACCTGTACGAACTTACCCTTGAAGTCAGAACGCACAGCCTCCTGCGGTTTTGCCTCGACCATCGGATTTGATATAACCAGACCCCTTCCGCCAAGGTAACCGCTGAGCGAAGGAGCAACTGATGACGCGACTGAATTGAACAGGTTCCTGAGATTGCTCTGCTCAGCCGGGGAAACAGACGAACTGCCCCTGGACGACGACATGTCAAATCCGGCCATTGAATCAGGGCCGGAGGTTATATCATCAGCTCCCTGCAACAGGGCATCAATTTCGTCTTGTGATAAGGAGCCGTCTCCCATACTTCCCTCCAGTCAGAATACCGAATATACGTATTACTTTATTTTACTGAAAGCACCCTGAAACGGGCACCCCGTCATCAACATACTAAATCCTGCACCATACAGGCCCCATTGTAAAAAAAGAAATCCGAAACCAGGAGCAGAAATCAATTCCGAACAATTTCCTTGAAATAAACCTCTTTAATTTTCCCCGCATTGAGCCTTTGATTTATGCGTGCCTTTATCTCTTCAGAAAGGATTAGAGAATCACTGACTGAATCAAGATCCTCAAACTTTTTACCCTGAAGCAGAATATTTATAATATGCTGCATCTCGTCTTTTCTCCTGATCAGCTCGTTGTTCAACTCAGGGCTGGGAACATACCCCAGGGAAAGTGTGAGCTTCAGGAAATGCGGCTCTTCATCTGAAGTAGTACTGGAAAAAGGCGGAAGCTCATATGTTGCCAGCGGATCAGGAGAAGGCTGCGCAATGATATCCTGGCTCTTATCGTACATGCTTTCCTGCACATTCCTGGCAACAAGATAGGAAATACCTATCATGAGCACCACAACAATTATTGCACCCGCAACATAGAGCAGAATCTTTACTATCTTGGAAGTGGCACTACTACCCGCAGGTTCCGCCGGTTTCGCCTCATCCTCGACTATATCTCTTTCTTCGTCACCCATACTCTTTCCGTCATAAATAGTTTATTGGCCGTGTACACATTAAGTTCAGGATTGCAGATAAATTTCATGCGACATAATAACAAACTTTATTTATTCATGTCAATTAATTTATTCATTTTATCCTTATTATGCGTTAACGCCTATTTATTTATCGGCACCTGAAAGTAAAAAAAATCATCAATTATTCACTTATGGGCATTTTAGCGCACATTAAAACATCGTAATAACCGGTTCAAACAATGCATACACCAGGGCGATCGCCGCGACTGATTAATAAAACAGCTGTAATCAGCCGTTCCGGCCAAGATTACCGAATATCTCCCTGTTATATCCCTTGATTTTTTCTATAATCTCCGGGATACGGTCCTTAACGATGTATTTCCTGTCATTGGTCAGCGTAATAACCGTATCAGGTGTACTCTCCATTACCTCTATGTGCTGCGGATTAAGGGTAAACACCTCTCCGTTAAGCCTGTGCAGTTCTATCATAACCTCTCCTCGCTCTTCACTTTTACTGTATTAATATATTCATCAAGACCGGTTTTATATACGATTGACGGTGAACATCCCGGGAAACTGCAGTCCGCAACAGGGAACGGCTCCCTGCCGAAAAGTTCATCAAGCCAGTACCTGGCAGCAAGAAACTGGTGGTTTGTAAAAAATGTGCGGTTATCACGGACAATCTCATAGCACCTGTTATTTCTGCATATACTCATTTCAATCCCTGCGGCAGGTGAAAATCTTCCGCTTTTAAGATGGCTGCGTGCAAACCTTGAGGTTTCCAGGGCATAAAACCTTTCCCTGAAACCCATATCGTTCCCTGCGAGCATCAGGGAATTGAAAAAATCACCTTCAAGCATCCAGTTGTAAAAACTGATGCGCCCCGTCCACTTTCTGATAGAAGAGAATGATGAACAGCTGAAAGCCAGGAGGTGCATCGGAGAAGTATCAATTCCTGAAAAAAAATCAGCGGGAGTTGCCTCGCAGGTTATGACAAAATCAGGAGTGATACCCCGGCTTACAAGCGGGCGAAGCGCCATATCGGCCGCGACAAGGATGAACCTGCTGTCGCCGGAAATACCCGCAAGTGATGGTATGTGAATGTCAAGTGACGGGCCGGCTCCGGCTATTATCACATGGCGCCCTTTAAGCATAGGTATTACAGGCCCGAGCCCGCCTGATTTTCTGATAAGAGGGAGATTTTTTTCAAGATTGCGCCTGAATGCAGCCCCGCGCTCAGCAAGTATCCCGGAATTGAGTGTTGAAAAAAGTTCTGTTTTGTCCATTATGACAATACCCTGCCGGTTCTACTACACGGCATATTGCGGATTATCCCGCGGTACAGGCAGTCCGGAAGAGATGTGTATTTTATATCATAACTATGCATCATACCTGTGCATAATTATGATATAAACGGGTTTATCAAGCAATTTATATGGAACCTCCGCAGGAAAACTTCAAGTGCGGGCCGTTACTCCGCCTTGATCAGGTGGGTTATGTGTCTGACAATTTTTGTGTAATCAAGACCTATGGGATCAATCTCCTCGATCAGCCCGATAAAGAAGACAATAACCTGGATAATCCTTGCAGCTGTCCTGTCATCAATATCCATGGGACCATCGGCTTCCCTCGCCTTATCCTTCATAATACTCTCAAAAAAAGCACGGTGATTAGCGAAGAATTTCCTGATCATAGCCATCATCGTCTCATTTTCAAATGAATAGAGGATGATGTTGATAAGAATTATAATATTAGCCCTGTCCAGCAGGAAGCTCTCAACGCTAAGCAGTGACGATATGGGCGCCCTCTCATCCATGTCCATTTCGATTGACAGCAGGCGCCTGTGGTTGTAATCAAGCACAGCATAGATTTCATTTATCAGCTCAATATATATATCATCCTTTGAAGGGAAGTAATGAAGCACCCCTCCCTTTGAGTAGCCGGCCTCGTCTGCAATCTCCTGTATCGAGATCTGTGAATAGACCTGCTTCTGCAGGAGACGTTTTAATGCCGCTGTAACCTTACGCTTTCTTGCCTTTACTTTTTCTTCTTTATCTATCACAATCGGTGCTCCTTTATGTCTATAAAAAGTGCATTACATCATCATGCAATAAAAAAAACATCCGTGCATTAAAAAATTCGGGATACTGAAAAACAGGCCTGTTTTACCGGGATTATTACATGTTTGATGACAGGGCTAATTCCTTGACAAAAAAAGAACTTCATTTCTATCCTGTGAAACGGACAATATTAATGAAGAGAGTACTCGAATCAGGATCATGCGAAGAGACGCTGAAGATTGCAGGTAAAATCGGCAGCATGGCCTCACGCGGAGACATCATCACACTGAGCGGTGAACTGGGCGCAGGCAAGACAGTCTTTGCAAAGGGAATTGCCGCAGGCCTGGGTATTGATGAATCCATTACCAGTCCCACGTTCAGCCTCATGGAAGTTCACGAAGGGACCACGCCCCTGTATCACTTTGACCTGTACCGCCTTGAAACAGCGTCGGAACTCGATGAACTCTTCTTCGAGGAGTACTGGGAGGGGGACGGGGTTTCGGTGATAGAATGGCCCGAGAGGGCGGCGGGGAGGCTGCCGCACCGGGTCATATCTGTAACAATAGAGTACACCGGGCCTGACAGCAGGAGGATTACCATTGAAAACCCTGACGATTGAGTCATCCACGGATATTGAGCTCCTGTCACTGGCCTCGGGCGGGAAGTTCTTCCAGTTTGCCGAAAGGACGGGACTATCCCATTCCACGGACATGTTTGTCAACCTCGAATCGCTGCTTACATCGGCCGGGGTCCCGCTCGGCGGGATAGAACTGCTCGGGGTGGGTACCGGGCCGGGATCTTTTACCGGTGTACGCATCGCAGTAAGCACGGCAAGGATGCTCTCGCAGCTGCTGGGAATACCGCTTGTCGGAGTAAAAAGCCATGAAATATATGCCGCGTCATGTGATACTGTTGATAACGGGCTCATAGCAGTGGCCTTTGATGCGAAAAAATCGAAAGTCTACGCCGGACTCTACAGCAAACGGGCCGGTGAAACATCCGTACTGCTTGAACCCGGAGACTTTACCATGCATGAATTTCTTGACAGGATACCATCGACGGGGATGATAACATGTATCGGTGACGGTTTTACACGGTATGATGACATACTGGCGGATTATTCAGCTGAAAAGGGAATCACGTGCAGCGTAATAAATGATTTCATGCCATCCGGTAAAGCTGCGTCACTTCTTGTGCTGGAAAAATTTAAGGAGTCACCGGAAACATACGGGAATTTTTTACAGACGCTGCCGTCTTACGAAAGGTTATCTGATGCAGAGAATGCGTACAATTTAAAAAACAGTTGATCAGGCTTTCCTTGCCTTCATGCTCTTCATAAGCCTGGCCTTATATTCAGTCTCCATCGGTTTCAGGACCCCGTAAAACCGCTTCATTTCGTCCTTTCTTGAGGAGTTGCCTTCAAAATCGACACCAATAAGCAGGTTCCCGTCATGATCAGCTGATGTAGACTTGATATCGCCGTAAATTGTAAGCGGGGCCTCAAGCTTGAATACTATATCAAAGATGAAACCCCTTGATTTCTGGATATACTTTTTGAGGTCAGGGTCTGTAATCCTGAGCTTTGCCCCGCCCCGGCTTATATCCGAAATCTGCTGGTGAACCGGGATAAGCATCGTATTGGCATCCCTGATCCTGTCCACAAGCTTAAAAGACATATCCTTGAGATCTATTACTTTATCAATACCCATCGCGGCTGTTTTTGATACTGCCTGTATATAAGCGAATGTAACCGTGTTCTGATCCTCGGTAATATAAATAACAGGGACAATAATTATCGATTTTAGTCCCTTTTCAATGTTCTTTTTAATCAGTTTTTCAAGATCATTACCATAGAGCCCCGCGATATCAACAAAATCATCGGTCATTGCCCTGTATGACTCCGGGTCGCTTACATCCTGAATAAACAGCGATTTTCCGGTGTTTTTTATGTTTTTAAGAACAGCATCCCTTGTATCCATGCTCAGAACATCGACCTTGAACTGGTCGGCAAACCTGGAATTAACAGACTGGAACTGGTCCAGGACAACCTTGATGCCTGTGGGGATATTGAACTTGCTAAGGTCAATTGTATGTTTGGATACACGGAAATTAGTCGCAACAGCTTCACCCTGTGCAAGTTTAAAGCGAAGATCCCTTCTGCCCTCTGTTGCCCTGCGCGCACTCCTGATCTTGCACTTGTAGTAACCGGGACCCATATCCTGGAGAACCTCAAGGTCAACCTCGACATACTTGTCAGAAAGACCGTAGATAATGATATTACCGTCAGACTTGTATCCCGGATCAGTGACAACCATGAGCGTATTGTCCTGATTATACTCATTAATCATCACTTCACGCTTGTCAACATCGTACTTGATGTAGAGTTTCCTGCTGCTGAACTGTTCCCGCAGTATCCGGATAACGTCACTGACAGTCTCAAAAGAGTTGAATGTTCGCGCTTTTCGCTGTTCCGTCTTGAGCAAAGCAGACCTCGGTTAAAAAATAATTAGCTGTCAGACTAAATATCGGTCATCGTGTGATATTTCAATAATTTTACACAAAAAAAAAGAGGGTTAGACCCTCTTTTTTTAATCTGAAAATAATTATTTCTTCGGTTTTGCTTTAGCTTTTGCTTTTGCTTTAGCTTTTGGTTTCGGTTTGTCTGCTTCTTTCTTTTTCTGAGCTACAAGATCCTTCTCAAGTTTTGCAACTGCTGCCTGATCGCTTGCAAGTTCTTTTTTGAGCTTCGCAACTTTCACATTTTTTCTTTTGATGATGTTCTCTAACTGTTTAGCACTGGCCATTGACCACACCTCGAAATTTTTTTTTGTGACTTTGATGTTTATATACGAGCATGTAACAGAAAATTTTGCAAGTAAAAAATTTAAAAATCATATAACAAGTGATTAATTTTTTAAAAATTTTTTTAATGATCAACATCACCCGGTGTACCAGGTGCGTCAACGCTGTGTGAACCATCATCATCCGGTGCTGCATCACCCGGATTGCAGTGAACTAATCAGACACTGACACATCGTGCATGAGTCATCTGCATTTATATTTCAATGTTGTGCCGGATTACAATTAATTTTGAGCATCACGGCACTGTGTTCACCATAAACAGCTTACTTCACCATGTTATACACAATTAATTGTGCGGATTAATGTCTTGACTTAATGTTACTCTGTTTTTTTCTGAACAACAGCGGCTGACATACTGTAATTAATCAACGCCGCATGTTCAGGAGATGATGATGAGCGCAAAACTTCCGGTTGTTTCGATAGTAGGACGTCAAAATGTGGGTAAATCCACGCTTTTCAACGCATTTGTAAGGGAAAAAAAGTCCATTGTTGACTCATTCCCCGGCCTTACACGGGACATTATAGGTCACAATGTAGTACATAACGGTGTGAGCTTCATGGTCTGCGACACCCCGGGACTCGACCTTGCGCAGTCATCCGAGCTGTCAGAGCAGATAATCGAAAACGCGAAGCGTCACCTTGCCAGTTCTTCAGTGATACTTTTCCTCATGGAGTACCCTTTACCCGGGCCATTTGACCATGACCTGGCAGGTATTGTGCGTAAAATGTCGATCCCCACTATAGTTGCAGTGAATAAAATGGATGGAAGTGACCGCATGGAGAACATGTCGTACTTCTACGAGATGGGATTTAACGAAATAGTACCCGTATCCGCACTTCGCAGGTTCAACATTGACCTGCTGCTTGACTATATTGTGCGCATGCTCCCCGCGAAAAAGACCGCTGTGAGGGAACCTGAACTTAAAATTGCCATCACGGGAAGGCCCAACTCGGGCAAATCGACCCTGCTTAACTCGTTTATGGGCTATGAAAGGTCAGTTGTGTCCGATATCCCGGGTACAACACGCGATTCAGTTGATGACACATTCATGTACCATGAACGCCTTATACAGATCATTGACACTGCAGGTATAAGGAAGAAAAGCAAAATTACCGAGAGCATTGAGTACTACTCGTTCACCAGGACCATCGAGGCAATACACAGGAGCGACGTCACAATACACATGATTGATGCAACCGTGGGGCTCACAGACAACGATAAAAAGATTTCCGATGAGATAATAGCAGCAAAAAAACCAATTATAATCGCAGTAAACAAGTGGGATGCTGTTGAAAAAGACCATAAGACCTTTGAATCATTCAAGGATAAGCTCATTTTCAAATTTTTCCGTGCCGCGGACTTCCCGATTATATCAATTTCAGCTAAAAACAAGCAGAGGATCAACAAGCTGATTGAGACCGCGATTGAACTGGACGTGAAGGCCAGGAAACGGATTGATACACCCACACTGAACAAGGTCATGGCACAGATTAAAAGCGCTGCAAGAATCCCGCAGTTAAATGAAAAGCTGAAGGTTTATTACGCTGTACAGGTGGAATCGGTGCCGCCGCAGTTCAAACTTTTCGTTAATCACGCTGAATATTTTAAAAAGGATGTGGTCAGATACTTCGAGAAGGCCCTGAAAGATGCATTCGATCTTGAAGGCCTCCCGGTTTACATACAGATACAGGGTAAAGACAGGAACGACGGCAGGAGAAAACCTAAATTCTGACACGGCCTTCGATCGATTTTGCAACTGTTGCGCTGTCAGCGAACTCGAGGTCACTTCCCACGGGGAGTCCGTGTGCGATTCTTGTTACTTTAAGACCGATCGGCGAAAGCAGCCCGGCAAGGTAGAGCGTAGTTGCATCACCCTCTATGGTGGGATTAAGGGCAAGTATCACTTCATCCGGGTGTGTGCTTCCGCAGCGTTTAATGAGCGGGGGTATATTCAGGTCATCGGGTCCAATACCGTCCAGAGGCGCTATGAGTCCGCCAAGTACATGGTAGTAACCACGGAACTCCCCCGAAGCCTCAATTGTAAAGATGTCCCGCGCACCTTCAACAACGCATAGAAGCGACTTGTCCCTTCCCGGGTCGGAGCATATTGCACATACATCGCTGTCCGAGATACCGCCGCATACGCTGCATGTGGTAATATTATCTTTAAGTTCAATAATAGCGTTTACAAGACGCTCCACTGAGGGTCTGTCCATGGCAAGCATGTAAAACGCGATGCGCGATGCGCTCTTGCCGCCTATTCCAGGCAGCCTGGAGAGCTCGCGAGTCACCTTCTCGATGTAGACCGAGGGTTTTGCCACAACTGCATCAGCCGAAGAGCCCGCCGAGGTCCATGCCGCCCGCCATCTTCTTCATCTCCTCCGCAGCATAGTTCCGCGCCTTGTCTACAGCGTCATTCACCGCGTAATAGACATTCTTCTCGATCTTTTTATGGTCCCCTGCCTTTACAAGTTCGGGGTCAATGTGCAGCTCCAGCAGGCTGAACTCGCCGTTTACCACGGCCTTTACGCTTTCATCAGCGCACATGCCTTCTATTTTCGCCTTCCGGATATTCTTCTGAATATTCTTCATCTCTTTCTGCATCTTCATCAGCTGGCCGATGTCGCCGAGTCCCTTAAGCATTTTCATTCTCCTTTTTTACAATCTGTCCGTAAAAGGCATTCTGTATCCTTTTCACGGCATGGCTTTCTGCGTCCTGGTCATTCTTCTCCGGACCTGTATCCATTTCCGCCTCGGGCAGAGGTGAATCATCAGGTTCGGGGATTTCCCCGCGCTTCTCCTTCCCGGGAGGCGCCTGTACAGCTTCAGTGCCGGACGGTTTCATATCGAGTTCAAGCACGATAGCTGTTCCAAGCCTCTCTGACAGGTTTTTTTCTATAAACGAAACCGTTTTCGAGTCAAGTGATTTACTGTATGTCGAAGAGTCTATCCCTTCAGGGTAGTTGAGTATTATTTTACCGCCTGTGCACCTGGTTAAAGCGGGGCGGAGTATATAGTAGAGCCGGTTCTTCCTTGCGTCGAATTCCGCAAGCATGTCGTTCCATGCGTTCAGGACATCGGGTCCGGCCGCACTTTCAGTTTTTTTTTGAGGCTCTGCCGCAGGTACGGGCGCTGTGCGGGGCCGTTCAGTCACAGAGGCCGTGACGCCTGAATCTTCCAGTTTTTTTATTATCTCGGAGATTGAGGGGGTCTCTATGACCGAAACCATATCCATGAGCGCCATCTCCAGGTAAACCCTGTCGTTGCCCGAAAATCGCAGGTTCTTCACAAGCTCCGATGCTATCCTGAAAAGCGCGCCAAGCTCGTAATCCCCCAGCCTCTTACCTGACGAGGAGAGAAGCCCGGTCTCCTCAACGGAGAGCCCAAGCATGGACTTTACATCGACACCGGCGTTAATGAGACGCACGTAACGTATAATGTCCATGAATCCGGCGGAGTACCTTGAAACATCTATGCCCATCGACACGATGTGGTCAACCTCGGCCATGAGGCCTGACGCATCGGCCATTGATACAAGTTCAATGAGCTTTGCGTAGCTTTCGGTAGGAACAACCCCGAGTATAGAGAGCGCGTCATCCTCTGATATCTCGATGCCGTCGACCGACGCCCCTGAAAACGAAATGACCTGCTCCAGCAGCGACTGAGCGTCGCGCATTGAGCCGTCGGCTATGCGGGCGACCGGGTAGAGCGCGCCCTGCGATATGCGGTAGCCCTCCTTCGCGACAATCGATGCGAGGTGAGTGACAACCACATCTATGGGTATCTTCTTGAAAAAATATTTCTGACACCGTGAGAGTATGGTGTCCGGTATTTTGTGTATTTCAGTAGTGGCGAATATAAATATTACATGCGCAGGCGGCTCTTCAAGGGTCTTTAAGAGCGCGTTGAATGCGGCAGTGGTGACCATGTGGACTTCGTCTATTATGTATATCTTGTAACGCGATTTGGCAGGAGCGAAGTTCACGTTTTCGCGGAGTTCGCGTATGTTGTCAATACCGTTGTTGGACGCGCCGTCGATTTCAATCACGTCAAAGGAATTCCCCTGTTTTATCTCGACGCAGTTTTCGCACTTTCCACAGGGAGTTGAAGTGGGTCCGTCTATGCAGTTAAGCGACTTGGCAACGATACGGGCCATGGTGGTCTTGCCCACACCGCGGGGCCCGGAAAAGAGATAGGCGTGGGATATCCGGCCATTCTTTATGCTGTTCCGGATGGTTCTTGATACGTGATCCTGGTAAACTACTTCATCGAAGGTCTGCGGACGCCATTTCCTGGCTATTACCTGATATGACATGATGACCTGGCCAGTGTGTGATTTAGTCGGAAAGGGGGGGATTCGAACCCCCGGTAGCTTGCGCTACACACGCTTTCCAAGCGTGCTCCTTAGGCCTCTCGGACACCTTTCCTTAACAGCAGAATACCTGTTAAAACAGGCCCTGATGTTTGTCAATAAACAATTTCATGAAATGATTCAGCTTAACCCGGCTATCATACCTTGAAAAGCGAAACCTTCCCGTTAAGCCCCTCCGCCATACCCGCAATATCACATGCACGCGCAGCCTCGATAGCGGCATTAAGCGAGAGCAGGTTGATCCTGCCGGAGATGTTATTTCCATACCAGTTGTGCGCCATGTAATTCCGGCATAACATTGAACATCAGCGTAAAAGCGTATTGATACACATATACTGATAATATAACAAAAGAGATCTCGCATAAAAATAGAATCTTAATTTTTAACAAGTCAGAAACCATTTCCCGCCCTGGACATTCCGGACAGGCCGGTCCCGGATTATCATAAGAACTGCATCACGCCAATTCAGTTATTTAAATTAACCTTTCACTCCTTTTTGCAGGTGCCTGGAAAATTGTTATTGAAAGAAATAAAATTTTTCTATCTTTTTGATTCAGCATCCTTAAATATATGTACATTACCCCTGCAGGGGTTGCCATGGGGGATTTTAATGATCAGAGAATATGAAATAAAAGGGGGCAGGCTTTCCCCAGCATCTGAGGGTGATGGAAATGTAATTATCCATATCAATCCCGGCGAAAAGATCCGAAGAAGGCTTGTAGATAAATACGGCCTGGATGAACATACATTGAACTCAGCATTAGACCCGGATGAACTTGCAAGGATTGAATTTGAACCGGACCACCATGCGATTATAATCAAACGTCCGGAAAACTATTCAGGCAGTGAGCAGTTCCTGTTTTCGGTTTCATCATTCGGGATGTTCTGGTTCAAAAAGGAATTGATAATAGTCATCTCAGAAGATATTGATCTTTTTGAAAACAAGATATTCAATAAAGTCAGTTCTATTGAAGACCTTGTATTAAAAATCCTGTATGGCACCATATATCATTATTTGGGCCACCTTAAAGTAATTAATATGATTTCCGATTCACTGGAACAGAAGATCAACACCTCGATGCAGAATGAGTACCTTATAAATCTGTTTACACTTGAAAAAAGCCTTGTTTATTATCTCAACGCCATAAACTCAAACGGCAGCCTGATAAACAGAATCAAACAGAATGATAAAAAAATCAAGTTTTCCCCCGAAAGTCTTGAAATGATTGATGATATCCTGATTGAAAATGACCAGTGTTATAAACAGGCTGAAATTTATTCCAACATTCTCGCGGGGCTCATGGATGCCCGGGTATCAATTGTAAGCAACAACCTGAATATATTAATGAAAAAACTGAACATTATTACCATCGCGATCATGGTGCCTACATTTGTAGTAAGCGCTTTTTCCATGAACGTGTACATTCCTCTCAGCAGTCACGGCCAGGCCTTTTATATAATCCTCGGATTTGCGCTACTTTCTGTCCTGGCCTTTTTTCTTTTCTGGCGGTATAAGAAGTGGTAGCAATGGCGCCGCATAAACGGTTACGGCTGATATATCAAATAATCCGGTTGACAATTTTATTTTAATCCGGTGTAATTCACTTCAAAAGGAAAACAACAATGAACCTCCCGATAAAAAACTTTTTACTTACCGGAAAAATTTTACTTGTCGCAAGCGCTTTTCTCTTTGCGGGCATGCTCTACTTTATTTCAGGCACACTAAGTTTTAAAAACAACTCGGCAGAGACCATGGGGACTATTGTCGGCTACACGCAGAAAGATGAGACCGGGTCTGAAGGAAAAACTGAAACGAATTATTATCCTGTTATCGAATATACTGACGCAAAAGGAAATACACATCGGATAAATTCCGATACTGCCATGAACAGCGAGGTCTTTGTTTTTATCAAGGCCTGGAAATCGGGATTCACAAATCCGCTCTTTAAAGTACCCCCGGTAAAGATACGCTACAGCAAGGCTGATCCCGCAGAAGCTCGTCCTGCACGGTCATTTTTTGACATGTGGGGTACATCTTTTGCTTATGGGATACTTGCCCTGGTATTCTCTATTACAGGCACAGCGCTTATGCAGATTGCGGATACCGGGAGCCAGGGTAAAGGATAAAGACTATTTCATGAAGTTTTTGATTCCTGTAAAGACCAGCTGCGCTGCAAGCGCAGAGAGTATGAGTCCCGTAATTTTACTGATAATAATTATCCCCTTCTTCCTAAGGACATTTTCCAGGTAAGCTGAAAGGTATAGTATAGTGCCCACAAAAAGTATAGCCAGGAAGAGAGCGGCCAGTCCAATAATCTTCAGCCTGAACTCCTCTATCTCGACGCCCATAACCAGTATTGCTCCTATGGTTGCCGGGCCCACTATAACAGGTATCGCAAGGGGCACTACGGCAATATCATCTTCAAAGCTGAACTGTCCCTGGGCCTGTTTTGAGTGAACCAGCCCGGCTGCAGTGATAAAAAGCAGGGAACCCGCACCGATCCTGAAGGCGTCGATTGTAATGCCGAAGAGGCTGAATATCTCCTTACCCAGCAGGAATAACACCAGGCATGACATATAGACAGAAAAGGTAATCTTCAGCGAAAGCTTTTTCCTATCAGCGTTGTCCATCCCCTCTGTCATTGCAAGAAACATGGTCAGAGCAAAAAAGGGAGTCAGCAGAAAAAAGAATTTGATGAATGTATTTGTAAAAAAAAGCAGTTCGTCTGTAAAATTCATTTCTCGTTTCCTTTGTTCAGACCGGCGCCAGGATCAATAGATCTCGGAAGCCGCAAAAAAGTATCCTATCTCGAATGCAGCCGTATCAGGAGCATCAGAACCATGGACCACGTTGAACTGGATGCTCTCCGCAAAATCCGCCCTTATTGTTCCCGCTTCGGCCTCCTTGAAATTTGTGGCTCCCATGAGCTTCCTGTTAAGGGCAATTGCATTATCCCCTTCAAGGACCATTACAAGAACAGGGCCGCCGGACATGAACTCCACCAGTTCATCATAGAAAAATTTACCTTTATGTACCGCGTAGAATCCGGCAGCGGTATCTTTGCTCATTATAATCTTTTTCGCAGCTGCGACCCTGAGCCCTGCTGCTTCAAACCTGCGGATGATCTCGCCGACTTTATTTTTCCTTATACCGTCGGGTTTGATGATTGAGAGTGTACGTTCCATATTTATACCAGCCTGTTTTGTAATTCTAATGTCATTCCCGCGAATGCGGGGATCTATGTCATTTCATAGTAAAACAGTTGTGCTGACAATAGCAACAACAAATTGACCTGTCTCATGAATCTGCTCCTGATGAATTTCCCGCAAGGGGACTTCCGAAGGTCGCCCGCCGGAGTTTATCCCCGCGCAGGCGGGGATGGGAATGACTACAAATATCTCAGTCAACTCCTGGCGGGATTAGCATGTATAATAATAACAGAAAAGGCTGCCTTTTCAGGGACAGCCTTTTTTGTTTATTGCCCAGAGCGGGACTTGAACCCACACGAGAAATTCCCACATGGCCCTCAACCATGCGTGTCTACCAATTCCACCACCTGGGCAAACTTCAGTCGAAGATAAAGACTAGATAAACTACAGGTGTTTTATGTCAACAAAAAATATTTTAGTCTCTTTATTTTTTAAACAAAATTATCCGGGAGCTGACCTGCAACAATGTCAGCCCCTTATTGATTACTGAATACAATAAATCTCACTGCTAATACACAATTTTAAGCACTTCGTCAAAGTAGTTAACAAAGTGCGCATCAAGTCCCTTCTTTATATAGTCAGGAAGCTCATCGAAATCCTTTTTGTTTTCGTAGGGATAGATTATGGTCTTCACCTTTGCCTTTTTCGCAGCAATGGTCTTCTCCTTCACGCCGCCGATCGGCAGCACCTTGCCGGTTACGGTAAGTTCACCGGTCATGGCAATGTTCTTCTTGATCGGCTTGTTCTTCGCGAGGGAGTAGAGCGATGTGGCCATTGTTATACCAGCCGAAGGTCCATCCTTGGGTGTTGCCCCTGCGGGAACGTGAAGATGTATCATGTGTTCAGGGAAGAACTTCGGGTCTATGCCGTAATCATGTGTTCTTGACTGCACATAGGTATATGCAATTTCCGATGATTCACGCATAACATCCTTAAGCTGACCGGTCTGCTTAAAGCTCCCGGCCTTTGCCGGGATAGCCGTGGATTCAACATAGAGAGTTGTTCCGCCCATACTTGTCCATGCAAGCCCCATTACAACACCGGGTATTCTTTTATCATACAGCGACTCATCTGTAAACCTCGGCTTGCCAAGGAATTCTTCAAGATTTTTATCTGTAACGACAATCGGATCGGTCTTCCCCTCTGCAAAACGCATCGCGGCTTTGCGCATAACCATCTTTATATTGTTCTCAAGGCTGCGCACCCCGGCCTCCCTGGCATAACTGTCAATCATGCTCCTTATGGCATCATTATCAATTGTAACAGATCCTTTTTTAAGGCCATGCGCCAGAAGCTGCTTGTTCACAAGGTATTTTCGCGCAATCTGAAGCTTCTCCTCAAGGATATAACCCGACAGCTTCATTATCTCCATACGGTCAAGAAGCGCGGGCGGGATGGTATCCATCTGGTTTGCCGTGGCTATGAAGAGTATATTGGACAGGTCAAATCTTACATCCATATAATGATCAAGGAAGTTGTTGTTCTGCTCAGGATCAAGCACCTCGAGCAGCGCTGATGCCGGGTCACCCTGGAAGCTTGCGCCGATCTTGTCGATCTCGTCCAGCATGATTACGGGGTTTGCCACATCAACGGTCTTAAGGCTCTGTATGATCTTACCTGGCATTGCGCCGATATAAGTACGCCGGTGTCCCTTGATCTCGGCCTCGTCGCGCATACCGCCCAGGGAAAACCTGAAGAATTTCCTGTTAAGCGCTTCTGCGACGGACTTGCCGATTGAGGTCTTGCCCACACCGGGAGGCCCTATAAAACAGATTATAGACCCTGATATGTTCCCCTTCATTTTACCCGTGGCAATAAATTCAAGTATCCTTTCCTTAATATCATCCAGGCCATAATGGTCCCTGTTCAGAATCTTCCGGGCCTTATCTATGTCATAATTATCCTCGGAGAATATCCCCCAGGGAAGCGACGTCAGCCAGTCAAGGTAGTTGCGGCTTACGCCGTACTCTGCCGAGTGCGGTTCCAGCAGCCGCATCTTGTTCATCTCCTCGTCTATCTGCTTTGCCGCCTCTTCCGTAAGCTTCAGCTTCGCTATTCTCTCCTGGAACTTCTCGATCTCGGTTGACTTCTCGTCTTTCTCAAGCCCAAGCTCCTTCTTTATCTCCTTGAGCTGTTCCCTGAGGAAAAACTCCTTCTGCTGCCTGGAAATCTTTTCTTCGATCTGCTGCGTTATCTTCTTCTGCAGCTTGTTCAGCTCGATCTCCTTCTTGAGAAGAATAAGCACCTTCTTTACGCGCTGCCGCACATCAAAGGTCTCCAGGATATCCTGTATCTCCCCTGATTCTGCCGATGTCATGGACGCGACAAAATCCGCGAGCTTGCCCGGGTCTTCAACACTGAACCTGTTCAGGAAAAGTTTCAGTTCCTCCTGGAACAGCGAGTTCGTCTTGATAAGATCCTTGACCGAACTGATTATGGCCATCGAATAGGCCTTCATCTCGTCTGTAGGCTTAAATTCATCCTCGTAATAATTCTCAACACTCCACCGGATTACAGGGCCATTCTGCATGACCTCCTTCAGCGTAATCCTGCCGAGGGCATTCAGCATCACCTGGACGGTTTTTTCATCAACAGGCGTGATTTTTATTATTTTTACTGCCACGCCGACGTTATAGAGATCTTCAGACTTGGCCATGTCATCGTGCTGGTTTTTAATGAGCACAACTCCGCCCATTTTATTCGGAGATTCGATGATCTCCTGTGCACTCTCGATCATGATGTCTCCGGTGAGTATCAGCGGGATCATCATTCCGGGAAAGATCGGCCGCTGCGATACAGGTATGATCGTCATCTTCTCCGGCCTGAATTCCTGGGCAACGATGATCTGGTGTTCCTGTGGTTTTACCTCTTCGGACATGTTATTCCCCCCGGAATGTTATTTCTTCATTAAATCTTTTATATTTTTAATGACCAGCTTTTCAGTCTGCCAGTCCCCCATTGTGAAAATATACTGACTTTTTGATGAAACAGCATAATTATATTCTTTTTCCCTGCCTGAAAATATCTTTACATCGTAGTCAACTCCGCCGGATTTAATCACGGCAGACGCATAAAGCCGCCCCAGTTCGTCCGGTTTTTTATTTTCAGGGTAGTTCACTGCACGCAGGGGCGAGAATACATACAGTATGCTGCTTACCGCCCCTTCATCAAGCGGTTTAGCGTCATACCCCTTGCAGTACCATGACGTATCCGGTTTTACATCTGCACCGGCTTTTTCAGGTGTAACAGTTTTTTTATAAAAGCTGTAAGTCCTTCCTCCTGAACTCAGGGTAAAAGATTCCACTTCCTTCCCTTTCAGGTCAAATATACGTTTATCCCTCATACTGTCCAGAGAAGGGGTAAACTCCTCGCGCTGGATTCCGGCTGCAAGGTATACTTCAGGCCTGCTGTCGATCCTCACAAATGCATGGCTGCTCTTGCCGCCGGCTTTCCCGATCACCAGGGTCCGCAGCACTGCCTCCCCTTTTCTCACAGTAACAGTTACGGCCTTTTCGTCAGTGAGTTCATACCTGTCATAAGACTTCTCTTCAGAGACAAGGTCCGTAAGCCTGATGTCGCGCACCTTCATCTCAAGGTTGCCGGCGCTGTTCTCGTCAGCAGGGTACGCTTCGTCATTGACCATCCACGCACCCTCCTTCATGTAAAGGCGCATGGAATAGTCCTTCGACTTTACTTCAATACTATCCGCGGGATCAATCCACTGCTTCAGCTTCGGGATATCATTTCCGAATTTTACATTCTGTACCAGTATTACAAGGGCAAGGAGTCCCACGACCCCGAAACTGATAATTGTATTCCTGCTCATATTTAATTTCCCCCCGCAAATTCAGTTTCAACAAGCCTTCTCCTTATGCGGCGTCGCCTCCATACAACAGCGCCCGTAACCACAACAGATACGGGTACAAGACCCATGTTGATCAGCTTGTAGATGAACCTCATACCGTCATCTGTTTTGGCAAGAGGATTGTAGTCCAGGCTCTTGCTCTTCATCTCGGGCACGTAGTCCCTGCCGGCAAGGTAATCCACCAGGCTGTGTATGAATATATCATTCGAATAAGCCTCTGACATTCCGCTGCCTGAAAGCATCTTCCTGGCCTGGTTCATTACACCTGAACGGGTAATATCGCTGCACCCGACAACTATTATATGCGAGGCGCCCGACTCGACCGTTGCATCAAGCTTTAACGAAGAGGTAAGAGAAGATCCCTGTTTTTTGCCGCCTGTGACAGCAGGTGCGGGCTTCCCCTTGAAGTAACTGTCGAAACGCCCCTCTGCAAGCAGCGCGACCCGGTAGCTCTTCAGCTCTTTCCCCTCGGGTGGAACCATGAATAGTGGGTTGTTCTGCATGCGCCCCTCCATGATCCAGCTCTGATCAGATGTGGACACAAGGTCCGTGAACTTCACGCCCTTCGTTTTCATGTTCTCGTCAATGTCAATGGACGAGGCCTTTGCAAAAAGGACGGTGTTAAGATATTTTGTAATAACGGATTCCCTGTTCAGCCTGTCCCGTGTGATCAGCGGTATAAGCGGGTATTCCATTATCCTGTCGCCGTAGTTTATGGGAGCGGATTTTTTGTCGAGCACCCAGTTTTTATTGATCTTTATGCCGTATGATGCGAACAACTCGTCGAGTCCTGTTTCCACCGGAAGAACAACGGAACCGCCCATCATCTCCTGCGTCTGCATCTCCATGAAATTGTTAACAAAATAGATAAGGGACTTCCCGTGCATCACGTACTGGTCTATCCTGTACTTTTCGATTTCGGTGAAGGCCTCCTGCGGACCGTTAATGATTACAACACCTGCGTCTGCGGGTATATCCTCAGCAGAGAGATCCACCTCGACGACTTCGTATGATTGTGAAAGCATCTGCGAGAGCAGTCCCGCGCCCTGGAACGTACGCATGTCGCTCAGTTCAGGTATGCCGTGGCCCCGCACGTACACAACCTTCTGGCCGGAACCCAGGATGTCGCCTATGGCAAGGTTGATCCTTTCAGCTAGTGTTTCAAGCCCGGTTATCGCGGTTGTACCTATCAGTGTGGGCATAAGGTCAAAGTCTATTTTCTTGAACTTCCCGTTCCCCTCGAGCACCATGCCGAAAGGAGTATTGCCGCCAGGCATGCCAGGCACAGGCCTCCACATGATACGCGTCAGCCCGTACTTGACCGACGGGTCCTTCTCTTTCGGGAGGACTGACGGGTCAAGAACCTGGAAACGGATCCTGTCGTAGTTCATCAGGTTGTTCTTGTCAACCGCCTTGCGCACGGTCTCCTCCAGGTTATCTATCTCCTCAATCCCCAGCTTGAACACCCTCGGGTCCAGGTAGAGCGTCAGCATGAGGTTCTCCTTCATGTTCCGCAGCAGGTCGACCTTGGCTGTCATCTTCTCGATCCTCGAGGTTATCTCGTATTCGATCCCCACTGTTGTTGCAAGCGCATCAATTGTTTCGGTGAGGTCCGCGTGCTGGATAACCACGGCCATGTATACGTTTCTCTTTTTCTGCTGGTCGTTCACGTACTCAGTGCTTACAACAGGGTTGATCCCGTAATCAGCAGCCTGCGACTTAAGCTGCTCCTCGGGCACAATTTCATACGAAAAGTACTTGTTTCCGTAGAAATCATACTCCTCAAGGATGTCGTTCAGGTAGCGCTGGACAGCCACATGTTCTGCAGGAAGGTCCTTTGAAAAGAGGACCTTTATCTTCAGCCTCTCGTTCAGGTGCGAAACAACCTCCCTGCTCTTATCAGTCAGGGAATAGTTGTTGTTCCGGGTCAGGTCAATCCTGAACGGCAGTACAGCCATCACAATATTAAAAAGGATAATTATAAGAATAACAAGCATGAGCTGGATGTTTCTCTGCTCCATGTTAAGCCTGGCCGAAAGATATTCCTTCAGCCCGGAAAACTTTTCACGTATATTCATGGGCTATCTCCTCTCCTCGGCAATCTTTGCAGTAAGAATCAGCGAAATGGCGATAATCGAAAGAAAATATATGACATCCCGCGTATCTATGATCCCCCTTGCAATGCTCTGGAAATGATAATCGGTACCCAGCGTTGCAATGAATCCCAGGCTGGACGGGATGAATATAACCACCTTGTCAATGAGCCAGAAGAGGAAGCAGCCGGCCCACCCCAGTATGAATGCCACGATCTGGTTTCGTGTTATTGATGACGCCAGCAGCCCGATCGCAGTGTACGCGCCTGCAAGGAAAACCACACCGAAATAACCGCCGATAACCGGGCCATAGTCGGGCGAACCGTTCAGTATTACAGTAAGCAGGTAGATCAGTGTGGGTGAAACCATCCCCATTGAAAAAATCAGCCCTGCCAGGAACTTGCCGATCACGGCGTCGCGCGCAGATACCGGAAGCGTCAGCAGTATCTCCAGCGAACCGGTCTGCCTCTCCTCTGCGAAGAGCTTCATGGTAACTGCGGGTATAAAAAAACAGAACATGAGCGGAAGCAGCGTAAAGAGGTTCCTCATCTCGGCCTGGTTAATATAAAAGAAGTCCTTGAAAAAGAAAAACCCGGTAAACGAAAGAAATACCGTGATTACTATGTATGCAATGGGACTGTTGAAGAAGGAACGGAGGTCTCTTTTCATTACAGAGGATATTTCATTATACCTGTTCATTCTGGCCTCCGGTTGTCAGCTCCCTGAAGATATTCTCAAGGCTTGTGTGTTCCTGTTTCATCTCGTACATTACCCATCCGCTGCTGCATACGGCACGGAAAATATCCGCACGCACGTCGGTCACACCGGACACGGTTGCAATGGCTGATGTCAGTTCGCTGTCGTCGATTTTTGCCACGTTGCTCACGCCATGTATTGATTTCAGCATAGAGTCAAGACCATCAAAACCTGTTCCGCTGACGCGTATGATTATGTTCCGGTCCCTGCCTGCTGAAGACTGAAGTTTAGACGTGGCGTCATCTGCAACGATCTTTCCCCTGTTTATGATTATAACCTTGCCGCATGTTGCCTCGACCTCGGGGAGAATGTGCGTTGAAAGTATGACAGTTTTCTTTTTGCCCAGCTCCCTGATAAGGTTGCGTATCTCGATTATCTCGATCGGGTCAAGTCCCGATGTGGGCTCGTCCAGTATCAGCACCTTCGGGTCGTGGATCATGGCGTGAGCAAGCCCGACCCTCTGCTTGTAGCCCTTGGACAACTCGCTGATGTTTTTATGCATCACCTCCTGTATCCTGCACAGCGAGGCGATCTCCCTGATCCTGTTTGCCGCATTTTCTATCGCACGCAGTTCTGCAACGTAGCAGAGATAGTCAAACACCATCATGTCGCTGTAGAGCGGCGCTGACTCGGGAAGATAGCCGATCATCTTTTTGATCTGTATGGGATCAGCCGCGGCATCAATTCCGTCGAATACAATTGATCCGCTGTCGGGCTTCAGGTAACCGCTGAGCATGCGGAGCGTAGTTGTCTTGCCTGCACCGTTGGGGCCAAGCAGACCTGTTATCTCGCCTTCATTTATTGTGAAGGATATGTCATCGACCGCCCTGAAATCACCGTAGGACCTGGTCAGACCTTTGACTGTAATCATTGAAGGAAAACCTCCTTAAGTTAACAATTCATCATTTAATAATTATACGCGAAGCATAAAGCAAGCAGTGTCATTTTAAAACAGACTTGCCTTTAAAACAAGATAAAAATTCCGCTTCCAGGGCAAATCCGGAAGCCGAACTGCATCCGCCCCCCTAACCCCCGGAGGGGGAAAACTATAATTCCTTCAGGTTACGAAGGCTGGAGACTTATGTTTATTGAACTACTGAGATAAGTTTTATACAATTTGTTACAAAAACAGGCAGCATGACAATTAAAGTTTTCCGGTCAGGATGCCGATAATTAAATGTAAAATTCTGTTCAGGGAGGATAGGAATGAATATAACTTCAACTCCGGCAGCGGATGTCGCAAAAAGCATCGAGGCCATGGGTAACCTGCTTAAAAACGCAGCTGACCAGGCCATGAGTCTTGAGAATAAACTCATGAAGGTAAATGTTATTGAAAAAGTGACAACTCCGGGCCTGGGTGAAAACGTAGATATCAGCGCATAAACGGCCGGGTGAAAAAAGAATCATTGAGGGACAGCAATCTGCCCCTCAGTTTTTTATAAGCGGCAGCGGATATTATTTTTTTACTATAACTTTGTAAGCCTCATCTGCTCCGGGAGGAGCCTCTTCCAGCTTTACAAATTCAACATTTTTAAGGTCACAGATCTTTTTTACGGAACCTGTAACCAGTATCTCCCAGGCATCTGCAGTATCCTCGCCAAGCTTGCTTGCAGCATTGACCTCGGAGCCGAATACATCAGCATCACCAATACGGAGCATTTTTCCGTAGCCAAGCCCCACACAGAGCAGGATCTGCTCCTCCGCGACCTTATCCTTATTATACTCAAAAAGCACCTCGTGCATTCTGATCCCGCACTGGATTGCTTTATTCGGCTTGCGGAATATAACAAGGAAACTGTCGCCCTCGGTTTTAAGCAGGATCCCGTCATGATCCTCAATAACAGGGATGAGAAGTCTTTCAGATTCAAATATGGTCTGGAGAAAATGAATAATCCCGAACTGGGCCACCCCCCTGGAAAATCCTGAAAGATCGGTAAACATGACGCACCACTCCTCGCCGAAGAGGTCCCATATCCTCTGGTCAATCATCTTCTTATCGGCTCCGGGTTTGAGCCTCTCCTCTATAAGCCTCTCCAACCTGTCCTCTGATGCTCCTGATGCGATTACCTGGTGATATGCCATCTATATACTCCTTTTGTTCCGGATATTATACCTGTAAAAATATATTTAAAGAAACCACCTGCATACCGGCATGTCAACTATAAATAACCGCTACACAACGGGCTTCAGCCCATTTCCGGAAACAAATATTTTTTATTTTACTGCGCGCGGCAGACCCTGTTGCGGCCTTGATTCTTTGCCATGTTGAGAGCATCGTCCACCCTTTTTATAAAGCCGTTATCCTCCTCTGTATCCCTGAACTGTGCAACACCCAGGCTGGCCGTTACAGTTTCAGGACACTGGCTGTAACTGATGGATGATATTTTAACACGAAGCCTCTCTGCAAGGCCTGCAGCCGCATCGATCCCGGTTCCAGGCAGCAGCAGCAGGAACTCCTCACCTCCCCACCTGCCGAATATGTCAACTTTCCGTTTCCCTGAAAATATTGAACTGGAAATCGAAGCAAGCACCTCGTCCCCGGCCTCATGCCCGAACCTGTCATTTACCGATTTAAAGCAGTCAAGGTCGATCATTATGACAGAAAGCGCGGTGCCGAACCTTCGGGACATCTCTATATTCCTGTTGAGCTCCTCGTGAAACCTGCGCCTGTTATATGCCTGTGTAAGTTCATCGGTCACTGCGAGTTCAAAAAGTTTATTCTCAAGGTCTTTCCTGTCCGAGATGTCACGGTATATCCATGCATGTCCCAGGTATGTCCCTTCATTGAATACCGGGTAATAGTCCCGCTCAAACACACGCCCGTCCTTGAGTGTAAACTCCTCGTTAAGCACCACCTCTTTTCCTTCAATAACGGAATCCTTGCGGTCGATGAAATAATCCTCGTCAGCAAAGATGGACTTTGCTGTACGGACAACGGTCTCTATGCTGACGCTCATAAAATCATCAACAGACATGTCAATCCCGAACATCTCGAGGAACACCCTGTTTACAAGTATGACCTCTCTTTTCTCATTTTCCACCATGACCCCGAAGTTGACGTTCTCCAGTATGGTGGCAAACCTGAATGTCATAAGATTCATCTGATTCATAAATGATTTGCCGTTCCCAAAGATTCAGTGGTACGGATATAATATAATATAAAAAAGTCCCCGGAACAAGGAATTATTCAACAACAATCCTGCGGGCGGAATTTATAACACGAGCCGGAAAAGTTCTTTCTTGACAAACATTCAGCCCCGTGAATTCCTATTCCGGAATCAGCCTTGAGAGCACGGGGGAATTATGGACAGATCAGCTTACCGCAGAGATATCTACACCGCAGCCACAGACATCTGCAGCAGGTTCAGCAGCAGTATTCTCTTCAAAACAGGTTCAAACACTGTTACTTTCGGTGAAACCCTCTCCCGCGTAATGAACCGGGCATCTTTCCTTGCTGAAAAAGGTTACGGGAAGGGTGATGTTATAGGCATATTGGCTGATAATTCCCCTGACTGGTGCATAACCTTCCTCGCCATATGCTCAACAGGCGGAATAGCACTTCCGCTGGACATAAACCTGCAGAAAGAAAGCTTCGAGGGGATGATCAGCTCGGTAAAGGCAAAGGCAGTATTCACCTCGGGGACGCATGGTGAAGGCATCAGCTCTGTCCCCCTGTACGACATACATTCTGATACAGGAAGACCGGCTGTATCCTCTTTCCGGAATACTGCGGTATCCTGCGATGATATTGCCGCCATGCTCTTCACGTCAGGGACCACGGGATCACCGAAGATTGTACAGCTTACCCATGCCAATCTTCTCCACATTGCGAGTGTCTGCACAGAACTTGAAGAGTACACTCAAAATGATGTGACCCTTGCCATGCTGCCGTTCTTCCACGTTTACGCACTTGAGGCCACATTCCTTGCGCCGTTTGTCACGGGAAGCATGATAGTTCTGCAGAATTCACTGAAAGGCCCGGACATTATGAAAAGCCTGGCCGATAATCCTGTAACAATATTCCCTGCGGCGCCGCTGATGTGGGAGCTGTTCTTTAACGGGCTCACTGCCAAAGCAAAGGCCCAGTCTGAATTCAAATACCGCATCTTCATGTTTTTTGTAAATAATGCACCGCTGATTAAGGCAGCGGGACTCGGTTTTATTCTGAAAAAAATATTCAGGCCCGTGCATGACGCGTTCGGCCATTCCCACAGGTTCTTCATAAGCGGCGGTGCACCGCTCAAGCAGGAGATCTTCCGATACTATAAAAATATGGGATTCAACATCATGGAGGGATACGGCCTGTCCGAAACCACGGGCCCCATAGCGATCCCGTACTACAAAAAATCGAAAGCGGGTTCAGTGGGTGCACCGATCGGCGGCAACGAGGTGATGATTAAAAATACAAACGATGACGGGATCGGAGAGATATGGCTGCGCGGTGATGCGGTCATGCCCGGTTATTTTAATAACGACGAGGCCAACAGTACTGTTTTTGACAACGCCGGTTTTTTTAACACCGGTGATCTCGGCAGGGTCGACAGGAAGGGAAACATATATGTTACCGGGCGCGTAAAAAATGTAATAGTACTCGAATCCGGCAAAAAGGTTTACCCCGAGGAGCTGGAGTTCTATTTCAGGCAGTCCCCCCTTTTGGCCGAGATCGCGATTTTTGACAGGCCGTCAGAAGGGCGGCCCTGCGTGTATGCGGTTATAGTCCCTGCGGCAAGAGCCGCTGCATCATACAGCGATATACGGAGGACTATCGGGGAACTGAACAGGAACCTGCCGGAGTACAAGAGGATACAACGCTTCGCTCTATCAATTGATGACCTGCCCAAAAACACAACCCGTAAAATACTCTACAGCGATATCAGGGCTCTCCTGGACCAGGGCATGTACCAGGAGAACGAAATCGGCAGCGCGGTCTTAAGGCAGCTGCTTACTGGCGAAAACGTAACCGCTGAGAACATCATTTCACACCTGAAAACAAAGCTGAAAACAGAAAAACTTTATCACAACCAGACACTCGCGGATTTCAACATAGACTCACTCCGCTTCATTGAACTCGTGGTCTACCTGGAACAGGTTCTCGGTGTACAGATAAACACAGAGGAGATGCGCGGCAAACAGAACCTGGGCGAGCTTACAGCATGGCTTGCGACCCTGGAAAAAAGCACAGGCCAGCTGCTTGACGAAAGGATTCTTAAAGATGAAATAACAACAGGTATCCACCGTTTTTTTAACCCGATGCACCATGTTGTTCTGGCTGTATTCAAGATGATTTCCGTACTGCTGTGGAGAGTCAGTGTAACGAATCCCGAAAACCTTGTAATTGAAAACAACCTAATTATAGCCAACCACCAGTCGTACCTTGATATTGTATGGATTGCCTTCTCAATACCGGTTGCAAAACGAAAGGATGTGTACGCTACCGGGAAACGTAAACTCTCATTTCTGAAATTCATCTTTCCCGTACTCCCGATTATCTATATAGATGACAACAACAGCATCGAAGTCCTGAAAGCAGGAGCCGACATACTGAGGAGCGGGAAGACCCTGATTGTTTTCCCTGAAGGTACACGTACAGATGACGGACTCGTACACACGTTCCTGAGCGGGGCCGCATACCTGGCAAAAAACCTTGATAAAAAAATTGTCCCGATATCAGTAAACGGCGCATACAGCATATGGCCCAGGGACAGGATGTTTCCGCGTATTTTTTCTTCACATAAAGGGAAACTCGTTGTGGGCAGGATCATTAATCCGGAAGAATTCAGTACAGTTGAATCACTTAACAGCGCAGTTGAGGAAGCTGTCAGGGCCGGCATTTCTGCATAGCACGGGAATTACAACCGGTATTTATTTCTATAATAATTGGTGAATACCTGCTTCCGGTTACCACGATTCATCAATAGTCCTATTTAAATAAATCCGGCTGTTACGAAAATAATAATCATAATCATTTTCATGCACATCCCGCATCAAATATATATTTCTACAATTAAATTCTGCAGTAAAGTCACCTGTGTAAAACATGAATTATTTTAATTTTTCTGAAATTGTTTGAATACCCGTTGAAATAAGTCCAATTTTCAGTATCTTTAATACAGGGATTTATAAAATTTATACAGACAGGAGATACAATATGACAGCAGCACTTGACAGATACATAACGGCACAGGTGACTTTCTGGAAACATCAGAAAGAGACCATCGAAGCTCCTGAAAAAAAAAGCCATCTTCCCTTCATAACCATATCAAGGGAATTCGGCTGCTGCGGCTACGATGTTGCGCAGAAGATAGTCGAAATTATCAATGCGGAGTACAAACCTGAACCGCTGTGGGCGGCATACGACAGGGTACTGATAGATAAAGTCACGGAAGACATGGGACTTTCAACAAGCCTTACAGAGACGCTCACCGGGAATGCGCGCAACAGCCTGACGAACCTTTTCCAGACAACCTTCAGCAAATTTCCGCCCCAGGTTGCTGTTTACAGGAGGATGGCAGAGACAATTGCAATGCTTGCTGCAAACGGCAACGCTGTTATCGTAGGCCGGGGCGGAAACCTGATAACACGGAATGTCGAGGGCGGTTTCCACTTAAGAATAGTTGCCCCGCTCAGGTGGAGGGCAGAAAATATGGCTGAAAAAATGAAGATGTCAAAAAGTGCAGCCCTGAAGGAAATAGATGAGAAGGAAAAACAGAGGGCAAGCTTCTTCAGGGAATTCCTGAAGCATGAACTCACTGACCCGCTTAATTATGATATGCTCATCAATAATTTTCATTATTCGACCGAAGAGGCGGCCAGGCTGATTATTGACGGGCTGAAGGTGAAGGGCTTTTTAAAGTAAGAGGTATTATTACAATCATTACCCGGCGTAAGCCTGCAGCATAGAACTTCGCTCCCTTAAACATGCTGCAGGTGTTTAATTCCAGTTGCGGCCGAATGGCCGCAGCTTCATTTTTTTTGCATCAGTTTATGAAAGCTGTACATCACCCCTCACTAAACCCGAAGCATAAATTTCAGTCCTGATGTACTCATACTCCTCTTCAATGCCATATGCCAGTTTGCGCATTTTCTCCCCGTCGCAGGGAAGAAGGTTCTCGCATTCACACACAAGCTCAGCAAGCCTGTTAAAACAGGCGTTAAGCGCAGCCCCCTTGAGAATGTGAAGCTGCCTGGCGGTTTTTTTGTGATCATTGGCGGATACCGCGTCCACGAGATCACGGATGTATCCTCCGAAATGCCTGAAGGTAAGATCAACCATATTTCCAAGAAGTTCTTCATCTCCGCCAAGGCGCCTCCGGAGTTCATCAATATTAAACCGCGGGCCGGACTGACTCCCCCCTTCCGGGTAATCAGTACACCCGGCATGCGGCATAAGGTACTTCTCCAGAAGTGCCGCAAGTTTGCGGAAATCCGCGGGTTTAACCATGTAGTCGTCCATGCCGGACTCAAGACATTTCTCCCGCTCACCCCTGACCGCGCCCGCGGTGAGCGCGATTACCGGTGTATGTCCCGCAGTTTTTTTCTCGATCCTGCGGATCTCGGCTGTCACCTCGTACCCGTTCATGACAGGCATCTGTATATCCATGAAGACCATGTCTGCGCCTTTTTCTTTCCATGCATCAAGTGTTTCCGCGCCGTCCCTTGCCGCAATAATATCGGCATCAGGGGCTATGCGTTTTAAAAATGCCTTCCCGAGTTCAAGGCTGATTTCGTTATCCTCTGCTATGAGTATCCTGAACTTTCCATTAAGTACGGAGATTGACCGGGTATCCTTTATGAACTTGACCGGCACTGTTTCGTCCTGCACGGTGTTTGCGCGGGAATCGTCCCTCCATGGGCGGAGAAGTTCAAAAGAAAAACAGCTTCCCCTGCCGGGTTCGCTCTCAAGATCAAGCGAGCTCCCCATGCGCTCCAGCAGACTCACTGCTATTACAAGGCCGAGGCCTGTGCCTCCGTACCTGCGCGTTGTGGACGCATCGCCCTGGGAGAATGCCTTGAAAATCCTGGCCCTCTGCTCACCTGTGATACCGGGCCCTGTATCAATCACCGAAAACCTGAAGAGCCCGTTACCGTCACCCGCCATGCTGAACTCCGCCTTCAGAACAACACTGCCCTGATCCGTGAACTTGACGGCGTTGTTTACCAGGTTCAGCAGGGACTGCCTCAGCCGGACAGGATCAACTGTTGAGTAACGGGGCATGGAACCGTCAATATCAAGCCTGAACTCTATACCCTTTGACCGGGCAGCGTACCCGGTCATTTCTTCAATTTTAGACAGAAGCAGCGGTATATCTGTTTCAACCTCGTCAATATCCATCATCCCGGCTTCGATCTTTGAAAAATCGAGTATGTCATCCACAAGGTCAAGGAGCGACATTGCCGAAACACATGCGTTTTCAGCATACTGTTTCTGTTCTTCGTCAAGATCAGTTGTGCATAAAAGCCCGGTAAACCCGATTACACCGTTCAGGGGCGTCCTGATTTCATGGCTCATCTTCGCGATAAATTCGCTCTTTGCCATGCTGGCGGAATCAGCGGCATCCTTTGCCGCAGAGAGCAGGTCACCGTCAATCTTTCTTTCATGTATATCCCGTGAAACGCCAACGCATGAATGAAATTTGCCGTCCATGTCAAAGACAGCAATGCCGTTAGCCTCATGCCACCTGTA
>Ga0116171_10000256_pt1 | contig 56210 bp, 52 predicted proteins | sample AD_JPNHW2_MetaG_FD_89798 | JGI IMG/M metagenome (GOLD analysis project Ga0116171, IMG submission 89798) | Active sludge microbial communities of municipal wastewater-treating anaerobic digesters from Japan - AD_JPNHW2_MetaG | ecosystem: Engineered > Bioreactor > Anaerobic > Digestate | place...
GCTTCTTGGCCACAGGCTTCCTGGCTGCAGGCTTCTTGGCCGCAGGCTTTTTGGCCACAGGCTTCTTGGCCACAGGCTTCTTGGCCACAGGCTTCTTGGCCGCAGGCTTCTTGGCCGCAGGCTTCTTGGCCGCAGGCTTCTTGGCCGCAGGCTTCTTAGCCGCAGGCTTTTCTTCCACAGGTTTGACAGGAACACTTACAGCAGGAACAGCTGTTTTTGATCCGGCATTACCCGTAATCCATCCGATTACATCTTTTAATACTTTCATCGCATCAACCTCAATTTCATTTATAGTCTCGTGGTAAAGATTCTCATATAGAAAAAGCTTTTTATTTGAAGAGGAGGCGTCATTATAGAACTGCTCTGATGCTCTGTAATCCACGATCGGATCGCTCTTGCCATGAAAAACGAGCAGTGGCTTTCGTATCTTTTTTGCGTTAGCCAGACATTCTGCCGACGCCCTGTCTAATTCCACAAAGAGCCTTGCCGAAGCCCTGTCGTGGTTGAGGGGATCGTTCTTATAAGCTGCCACAGCTCCACTGTCGCGGGATATTCCATCTGCCGATATGCCGGTTGACGCTGAAAATGTTCCGATCCTGGATGACATGAATTCACCAAGCCGCCTTTTCCATCCAGGAACAGGGAAAACAGGCTTGAATCCCGGAGATGAAAGAACAAGCATTGATATATCATCAGGATAGGTCATGGCATACTTGGATGCTATAACTCCACCCATACTGTGACCGTACATAATTACAGGGAGGCCCCTGTTCTCCTCTTTAACAAATTCGGTAAAGAGCTTAAGATCATAAATGTAATCCATAAATGAATCGACATGGCCCCTTTTCCCTTCTGACCGGCCGTGCCCCCTGTGATCAATCGCGAAAACAGAAATATTTTTCCCGGCAAGACTTTTCAGGAGGTTGCCGTACCTGCCGGAATGCTCACCTATACCATGAACAAGAATGAGAACAGCCCTGGCTTTCTGAACAACCCATTTCTGAAAAAATATTTCCACCCCGCCTTTTCCGGTGTATGTGCCCGAATCATGACTAAATGAATCCATAGACCATCTCCTTAAAATATTTTGCTGTCGTTAAACTGTCATTCTGCTCCGGCAACAACCTTTTATTAACCCGTATGAAATTAAAATTTACCCTGACAGCCTGAGGCAGATCTGATTTTAACTGAAACCCTTTTTACTTATATGTCAATCAATTAACAGTTAAGTGCGCAATCATCCGGAAAAATAAATTTATATTACGCTTATCGGGCCGTTTACAGTCCCTTCAACAAACTGAATTACATATGGGTTTGTGCTGTTTTTAAAATCTTCCGGTGTTCCTGTAAAGATTACTTTGCCATCGTAGAGCATGGACATTCTATCTGCAATTCTGAATGCTGAATTCATGTCATGCGTGATTACGATAGAGGTGATTCCGTAGACCTGGTTCATTTTAACTATAAGACGGTCAACCGACCCGCCGGTGATCGGATCAACACCCGTTGTGGGCTCATCGTAGAGCATGATTTCAGGTTTCATTGCTATCGCCCGTGCAAGACCGGCCCTTTTCTGCATTCCCCCTGAAAGTTCAGAAGGCCATTTATCACCCATACCCGAAAGTCCAACCTGTTCAAGCATGTCAATTACGGTCTCACTGATCTGCCCCTCGTCCATTTTTCTTCTGCGCAGCCCGAATGCCACGTTATCATAAATATTCATTGAGTCAAAAAGCGCGGCCCCCTGGAAAAGTATCCCGAACTTTCTGATGATCGATTCCCTGACGCTTTTATCCGCACCGGTAAAAAGGGTGTCATCAACATAGATCGAACCTTCATCGGGATCGAGCAGCCCTACAAGGTGTTTCATAACAACCGATTTACCAGTACCGCTCTTTCCTATAATACAGAAAATTTCACCGGGCTCAACAGCAATGTCAACTCCCCGGAGGACGCTGTTGCTTCCGAATTTCTTATGAAGATTTTCTATTCTTACTTTTGCCATGGATTTCTGCTTTCAGGTTATTCACCAATGTGATTATTTTTAAAATAGACTACGCCTGTCACTGCGAGGCATGAATTGCCGTGGCAGTCTGTTTTTGAAAATACCTTCCTATTGCATTAAACACATACCTGTCTGTACAGATTGCTTCACTCCGTTCGCAATGACCGGGATTAATCTAATCGATAACTGCTATAATTACGCATTATCGTTTATAAAACCCCCGTAAGGTTAACACTGGTGAATTAACATAAAAATTAAATTCTGTCAAGGATGATTATTTCTCAGCCGCGTGAAGGATTTGACAAAAAATGCTCGACACCATTTTCCAGACAGGATGATCTTCTCTTTTCAGGAGGAATATACTGAAAGTCTTCCTCGTAATACTTATATTAGCAACGATACAGGAGCACGCAATGAAAGAGTATAAAAAAGAATTCATAACATTCCTTCTGGACAGCAAAGCCCTTAAATTCGGCGAATTCACCCTTAAATCCGGAAGGCTTTCACCATATTTTCTCAACACCGGGATGCTTCACACCGGACGCGCCATAAACAGGCTCGGCAGCTTCTATGCCAGCACAATTGTAGATAATATAAAAGATAAATACACGGCTATTTTCGGGCCTGCATACAAGGGGATCCCGCTTGCTATTGCAGCAGTTAACGCTCTTTATCACGAGCACGGCATCGATGTGCACTACGCTTTTAACAGGAAAGAGGTCAAGGACCACGGCGACATGGGGCTCATGGTGGGCAAAACCCTCGCGGCAGACGACAGGGTAATACTTGTTGATGATGTCATTACAGCAGGTACGGCTGTTCGCGAGTCCCTTGACATACTTAAAGGTCAGGGCAACCCGCAGCTTACAGCTGTGATAATATCGGTTGACCGGATGGAAAAGGGTACCGGCGAAAAATCAGCCATCCAGGAACTTACAGAATCAACAGGGCTGAAATTTTACCCCATAGTAAACATTCTTGATATAATCGAATTCCTGAAGACGCCTTCACTATCAGGGGGCTACGGCATTGACAGCTCCATGATTACAAAGATGGAGGAATATCGGGAAAAGTACGGGGTCAACTGAAAGTCCGCTTATGATCCTGCATTCAGACTTGCAGACAAGCCCTGAATCAGACTGCCCTTACCTGGAGGGGAGAAAATGGCGCACGAATTATTTCTTTGCATCGCAGCTTACGGCTGAAGAACTTGATATACTGCTTGCCCGCGGATGGAGAAAGTTCGGCATGTACTACTTCAGGCCCGTATGCAGCGGCTGCGGGGAATGTATCCCCATAAGAATCCGGACATCGGAACTGAATTACACGAAGAGCATGAAACGCGTTGTACACAGGTGCGGAGAGATAGAGGTGCGTTTTAACCAACTTGAATACAGCGATGAAATTTTTGAAATATACAGAAAACATTCAGAGGTAAGATTCGGCAAGGTTTCCAGCCAGAGCGATTTTCTTCATTCATTTTACACGCAGTCCTGCCCGGCAATCCAGTCTGAATACTACCTGGACAGCCGCCTGATCGCAGCAGGGTTCCTTGACGTCTCATCAAGGTCTCTAAGCAGCATTTACTTTGTCTACGACACGGACTTCAGCGATTACAGGCTGGGGACATTCAGCGTGTTACAGGAAACGGCGTATGCCGCCTCACTGGGGCTCGACTATTATTACCTTGGCTATTACGTGAGGAATAACGGCAGCATGGCCTACAAGAACAGCTTCCATGTCAATGAAAAGATGGACTGGTCAACCGGGACATGGTTTCATGAAGACGAATTTGTTTACATCAGCGGCTGCTGAAATCCGCAACAGAAGTTTTACCGGTACACTCCGCCGCTCACCGCTTAATCTGTATGACTGAACATATATCTCCGGTACTGTCTGAAGCTGAATCCGGGTTAAACGTATCGGGCAGCCACTGGCCGTCAATAACGTACTTGTACCTGTACGTTCCTGACGCAAGGCGTTTTTCCAGTCTCCATATACCGTCAGACCCCTTCCGCAGCAGGTCATTTTCAGGATTCCATCCGTTGAAATCACCCACTAACGAAACGATTGATGCTTCCGGCTTATATATCCTGAAAACTATAACGCCCTTCCTGAGCATTTTGTATGTCACGAGTTTATTTTCACGGGCGGGTTCAAGCTCGGCAGTAGAGATATATGATCCGTACCTGTCATCCTCGCGCGCAATATTGTACGGGTCCTCTGTCCATAATCCGTCAACATTGAACTTGTACTCAATCCTGCCGGAAAAATCGCTGTCAGTGAGAAAAAAGAACCAGACACCATCCTTACCACGTTCCATTTGTTTCATTTTCCACGCACTGAAATTGCCGGCAATGAAAACCTTCAGGGCTTTCCTGCACTTGTAGGTAAAGAGCAGGCCGTCGGCAACAACCGGTTTTCCCGTTCCGAAGTTCTGAGTCATTATAAGTCTTATTTTTTCAGGCGGATTTGCCTGTTTCAGGAACATAAGCTTCTGGTAATCAATTTCTGCAGTACTGTCAGACCTTGACGATGTAAGCAGAACTGCACAAAGTATCATGCAGAGCTTTCCGGCTCTCCTCATTCTATTCACCCTGAACCATAATAATGCAACAGTGCCGCCTGCTTATATGCCGACAGCCTTTCCATATTTATATATCGGTAATAGAAAAAATATCTCTGAATATTATGATTTTTTTTTGTGATTAATTCACAAAAGGTATTATCTAAGCTGACTTTTTATTTTAAGCTTCAAATGTGCTGTTGTTTTGTCGATAAATAATAAGAGGATAACTGCTGATTTGCGGCAGTTATTATTTAATGCATAACAGGAATTTTAATTGATTTTTAAAATAAAAGAATATTTGCTGAATTATGTCTCTTCATCGGGCAATTATAAATTACGGAATGATTAATGGCAGCGAAGAAAACTGAAATAGAATACACCCCGGACGAACTGGCCGAGATAGAACGCATAGTTAAAATAGTCACCGGGGAAACTCATGTTCTCCCTGCCAGGGAAGTCAAGCCTTCAATCCGGTTCCAGCCTTCTGAAGAGGGTGAACCGGCCGAGGCCATGGAAGAAGAACCATTTGACGAATCCATGACGGAATATGATGACACTGCGCATGAAAGAAGACCCGAAGAACTTGGACTTGACGAGCTTGACCATGATACCGACCTATTCCCGCCTGAAGCTGAAGATATCAGGGACCATGAATTTGAAGACATTACAGAGAGCATAACAGAACCTTCAGTTAAACTTTCCGGGGAGGAAGAGGAGATACTGCCTCTTTCAGATAGCGATCTCTCTTTTATTGAAGATGAAGAAACACCGGCCGAACCGGCAACTGAAAGCTTTGAAGAGATAGAAGACCTTTCAGCAATCACGGAAAAAAAACCTTCGACCAGGGGTAAACCGTCAAAAGAGATATCCATTGAAAGCGAAGAAGACCTGAGCATACCCGACTTCAACGAAATATCTGTTGATGAACACGCAGAACTGCCCGAAGCCGGGGATCAGGATATACCGGATATCGACATTGACAGCCTTGTATCAGAAGAAAAACCTGAACCGGTTCCCGGGGCTGAAATCCCTGCAGATGAAGGTTTTACTGAAAACCTTGATTTTGCGGATATTGACCTGGGCACAGAAAAAGCACCAGCAGAAGAAAGAAGCACACTGGATGAATTCGAGGATTTCCACCAGGATGAATTCCTTGATGTAGAAGCACCTGCAGAAAAACCAGGCAAAGGCGCAGCACCTGAAGCGAATGAATTTGATGAATTCGCAGACATAGAATCAGCAGAGATCAGTCACGATTTTACAGAACAGAAACCGGCTGCTGAATTATACCATGAAGATGATACACTTACCATTGAACCTCTTGAGGATGAATATGAAACCGAATCAAGGCCCTCAAAGCCCGTTGCAAAACCGGTTGCCGTAGAATCCGCATCATCTATTGAAATCACGGACCGTGACCTTGCCAAACTTAAAAAGGCCATGATCCTCTTTAACCCGGCCATACGCCACACGATTCGCAATGTTATAATAAATGACCTCATGTCTGCCGCTGACACACGCAGACTTGTCGACATGATCATAGCGGGAAAACCGGAAGACAGCATCCAGAAGTTTCTTGAAAAGAAACTAAAAACTCACATAACCCTGGTTGACGAAAAAGGCCAGAAAAGAAGGGTAATTGCCCAGAGGCCGGAGTACACAATTGAAGGCCGTGAAAGGCAGAAGAATCTTTTAAAATTTACAAAGGTATTCGGTATATCAGCAGCAGTTGCCTGTGTAATTACCATCCTTTCGTACCAGTTTATATACAAACCGGTAATGGCAAAACGGCTTATCCACAAAGGCGTTGAGATCATTATCAGCAGCGGTCTTGAAGGGAACAGGTTTGACCGCAAGGGAAGATATGAAGAGGCTGAAAAGCTTTTCCGTGAAGTGGATGAAGAATATGTAAAGGATTTCCTGTACGGCTACAACGCCTATGCAAGGGCATACCTTAAAAACAAGGACTACCAGGAATCCCTGCAGAAACTCAACGATGCATATATCATTGACAGGACACATATAGATACGCTGAACAACCTGGGATATTTTTACGCGAAGATAAGCAAGGAATACTACCCGAACATTAAGCCCTCTGTGCCGCAGTGGTACTTCGGCGGCAAAAAAGATCCTGCGCAGGAGACCAACCTGGACCTTGCCATAAACTTTTACCGCAGGGCACTCCTGGTTGATGATGAAAACATTACTGCACTCGTGGGCATAGGAAACGCCTATTTCATGCAGGGGCAGTACCTCAAGGCCAAGAAATATTACGAGGATATACTTAAAGTCGACCCTGACTCTGTCGCGGGATATTCAGGGCTGCTCAACCTCTACATTGAACGCGACTCGTTCCCCCTTGCGGCAACCCTGCACGCGGAGATCCGGGAGAAGGATATGCTTTCAGAACTGCCTTCACCCCTGCTTGCAAAACTTGCAGGTTTCTACCTTGATAAAAAGCGAAAGGGTGATTCAAGCATACGCATAGATTACGGCGTTACTTCACCCAGGCTCAAGGATTCCGATGACAACACGTACCCGGCCGTACTTGAAGTGCTGAGGGCGCTGAACGAAAAGGATCCGGACTATCCTCCTCTTCACGTACAGTACGCCAGGTACCACCAGGCACAGGAAAACTTCACAGCCATGAAACGCTATCTTGACAAAGCGCTCGACCTTTCGCCAAGATATTTTGCAGCCCTGCACCTTACCGGCGAATACTATTACAATACCAATGACCCGGTGAACGCGTACAAGTACCTCAAGGGCGCAACCGACAATTATTCCATTCAGCCCGACTTTACCGAGGATGACTTTTACAGGGAAACAGAAAACATAGGGAAGACATACTTCTACCTTGCCAATATTTTCTATTATTACTTCGACAAGATCAAGACAAGGGAGGGCGCCCTTGACGACGAGATGCCCGACAACGAACGGGAGAAAATGGAGAACTACACAACGGCCCAGTCCTATTATGAAAAGGCATTCAATAACAGTTTCATATCCCCTGAACTTAACTACAACCTGGGGCGGGTTTACTACCTGAAAGGCCAGAACACATTTGCCCTTGAAAGGTGGCTGCTGCTTTATGATGACTTTATACAGTCACCCGAACTCATGCTGCCGCTTGGCAACGCGTTCTACAAAAACGGCAACTACGACGCTGCCAAGGGAGAATTCCTGAAAATGATATATGTCATGGAGTACGAGGCTGACAAGAACAGCAGCCCGGACTTCAGCAAAAAGTCCAACGTCAAACTGTTCCAGTCACTGGCAACAGGATACAACAATCTTGGTGCGGTCTACCAGCAGCTCGGGGAATACGACAAACGCGACCTTGCCTACTGGAAAGCTATCGAATACTCGCAGAGGATGGGCAAGGAGAGCGAATACGGCAGGACAAACCTGGCCAAGTCGCACAGGAACGCTGAACCGATAATTGATGACAGCATCCCGTTCAGCATAGACTACTACATGGAAGACTGGAGGAGATAGGGGACAGTTAATGTCTCCTGTTACTCTATCTTGTTTCCGGTACACATATCCAGCACCTCTTTCCTGCCGTCGTTATATACCAGTGAAACATAATCATTCCTGATTGTATATTCAGCAAGGTCAATATCCACTTCGTGGTGCCAGATTATCCCGCCGTCCAGGCATGAACTTTTAATCAGGAAATACCTGCCGTTTTCATCAATGAATATGAGAAAAATAAACCCGCTGAAGATCCTGTACATGTATGCCCTGCCCGGTATGTCCCAGGCAGTTTTCCCGTCGGACTTGTTGACGGCGAGGAACAAGCCGTCAGTATCATTGTATTCAAAGGCTATATAAAAAAGGGCATCACCCTCAACTACGTCGAGAATGATGCCGCCTTCTTCAATTTTTTTTATCCAGAGATTTTTTGCAGCTGAAATGCTTTTGCAGAGCAGGACTTCAGCAGTAAAGTCATATTGAAGCAGGAAGTCATTCAGCTCAAATCTTTGAATACTTCCTGCTTTCATGAGATTATAGCATGCTGTAGATCTTCATTGAAGCAGCTATGATCTCTGCGGCTTCATCAACGGACAGTTTGCCCATGTTAAGCACAAGGTTATAGTTCAGGGGATCAGTATTGTCATGTTTTACATACTCGCTGATAAAGCTGTCCCTCTTCTGATCCCTCTCCATAACAATCTGTTTAGCTTCCTCATAACGAACGGAGAGGATCTTGCTCATCCTTTCAACCCTCTGGTGCAGAGGAGCAACAACCCGTACATGAAATCCGTTGGCCATATCCTCTGTAATAATATTGCCCGCCCTTCCTATGATAACCACATTACCGTTGGAGGCAAGGGTCCTTATATTCTCCACAAGTTTTCTGTATACTGCAACCTGCGGAGGGAATTTAGAAAAGTTTGTCTGCAGAAGATCGGTCAGTTTTGCCCGTGCGTTTTCTGTCAGTGTCCCTGCAAGTGATTCTGAAAGACCAAGATCTTTTTCCAGCTTATCAAGCAATTTGCGGTCATAAGCAGCCCATGCATGCTCAGGTTTTAACCTTTCATTCATAAGCGTTACAAGTTTTTCGCCGACTTCATACGCACCTGCACCGTACTGCCTTGATATCGTTACAAACGGCTTTTGTCCCGATGCTGCCCTTGTTTTCTCTTTCACCTCGACTTGATCAATAGCATCTTTCTGGTTTTTCCAGAACTTTACCTGTGCATCTATGTACATCATCATAGAAGCTGAATGGTATCCCATAGTGTACCCCCCGGTTTGTTTTTATATACCATAATAATTACATGAAAACATGTCTTATTAGCATTTTAATTTGAAAATTCAAGCCCAATTTCTATTTTAAAAATATTTTGTCAGGCTGTGAATTCACCGATTTTATCGCCGACCCTGACCTTCTGTCCTGCCTTAAGCCTGTCAAACTTAACCATCCCCTTTTCAAAAAGAATAATTACAGTCGAACCAAGATTGAAAATCCCTATCTCATCACCCTTTTTCACAACAGGGCGTTTATCTGCATCATAAAAAAACTCGTTACGCCTTCTGAACAACCTGTTTGTAACAGCCTTATCATACGAAAGTGAAATTTTGCCCACATTGATTGCGCCGATTTTACATACTGCAACATGCCCCTTTTTTGTGCTGATATAGGTAATCAGCCTTTCATTCACCGCAAAGAGGCCTTGAAGTCCCCTGACCATGAACTCCTGGACCGTGAAGAGTTTGCCGGGTATGTTAAAGAAACCTGTAATCTCACCTGCAACAGGCGTATGGATCCTGTGATAGTCTCCGGGTGAAAGATAAAGAGTAATAAAATGCCCATCAATAAATTTTCCGGCCATATCCGACGGAATAAGATCTTTTACCGAATACTCGACCCCTTTAGCCTGTATAATAGTATCCTTTTTTAATTTTCCGTACTGGTCGACCCGTGAATCCGTCGTTGCGACAATGTCGTTTTTCCCTTTGGAGATTCTCCTCGCACCGTCTTTAAGCTCCCTGGTAAAGAAGAGGTTCAGGTTTCTGAATCCATTTTCAGGGATTACAGCCTCCTCGAGATTCACTCCATATTTTTTAACATACCAGTCTATTATGTTGTTCATCAGGTACGGAGGGAGCGGAATTAGCGCAACAATTCCAAAGAACCGGGAAATAAAGCTCTTGGGGATTCCCCTGAAAAGGAAAATCTTCAAACGGTCATTCACGATAATAGTCTCCATAAACAAAGTAGGGTTAAACCGGCACGAGATGTCTATTATATACCGGGTTGCCTCAGTTGTACAACAAAAATTTTAAATTGACAGATATTTTAGAAGAAAGATTTAATTGTTTTAAAAGGTGACCTGCATCAGCCGGCATTAATCATCAGTCTGTGATTCGAACGCAGATTCTGCCCGGATCAGAAGAATGTATATGGAATAATCCCTTTAAAAGGCAGGCACCGTAATTCAAGAGGTAATAAAATGGCAGAAAAATCATACCTGAAAACAGCAGATCCGGAAGTATACAGAATCCTCCGGGCCGAGGATAAAAGGCAGGAGGATAATCTGATAATGATAGCCTCTGAAAATTATGTATCTCAGGGAGTGCTCGAAGCGTCATCATCCACACTGACAAATAAATATGCCGAGGGCTATCCAGGGAAAAGGTACTATAACGGATGCCGGCACGCAGACGAAGTAGAGAGCCTGGCAATAGACAGAATTAAAAAACTGTTCAGTGCCAAAGCGGCCAACGTACAGCCCCACTCGGGCGCACAGGCCAACATGGCTGTAATGATGTCCTACCTTAACGCCGGCGACACATATATAGGAATGAACCTGTCACACGGAGGCCACCTTTCACACGGGTCGCCCGTAAACTTTTCCGGCAGGTTCTTTAACGTGGTAGCTTACGGCGTAACAGAAGATACCAACCTGATAGACTATGACCAGCTCTACAAACTCGCAAAGGAACACAAACCGAAACTTATCATAGCGGGTGCATCAGCATACCCCAGGATAATAGACTTTAACAAATTCAGGGAAATTGCAGACAGCGTAGGCGCAAAAGTGCTGGCAGACATAGCGCATATTGCCGGCCTTGTAGCCACGGGAGACCATCCCACACCGGTCGGCGTTGCAGACTACGTGACCATGACCACGCACAAGACACTTCGCGGACCCAGGGGCGGGGTTGTACTCACAAACGACGAGCTTATAGGCGACATCAACAAGTTCATGTTCCCGGGAACACAGGGCGGCCCGCTGATGCACACAATCGCATCCAAGGCAGTTGCATTCGGCGAAGCGCTTAAGCCCGAATTCAGCGTATATCAGAAGCAGATCATAAAGAACGCCTCGGCACTTGCAGAGACTCTTATGTCAGGCGGACTCAAACTTGTATCAGGGGGAACAGACAACCACCTGATACTCATAGACCTGCGCAACAAGGGCGTAACCGGAAAAGACGCGGCAAACAGGCTGGACGAAGCGGGGATCACATGCAACAAGAACGGAGTCCCCTTTGACGATAAGTCTCCGTTTGTTACAAGCGGTATAAGGCTGGGCAGCCCGGCGCTTACAACACGCGGTCTAAAAGAGGATGAGTTCAGGCGTGTGGGTAAACTGATACTCGATGTAATAAACAACATAAACAGCGATGAAGCTGTTAAAAAAGTAAGGGCCGGCGTAGATGAAATCTGCAGGTCTTTTCCCACAGATTTCTTAAGGATATAGCAGCTGATGATCGGACGCGTTACCCGTTATATAGCTGCTTTTATTTCCGCCATCCTTGCTGCAGCCGTGCTTTGTACAGGATGTGCAGGGAGCCAGCCGGTAACGCAGTCAGTGAGCTTCATCATTTTCGGCAACACAAAGCCCGAGTCACCCTTCAGCGGATTTACAGAGAACCTTGATGCAGTCCTGAACTCCATTGAAAGCCGCAGGCCTGAAATTGTTATACATACTGGAAATGCAGTTTACGGCGGGTCTGATGCGCGGGGAATTATCGTGCAGGACGTAGAGAGACAGATGCTGATATTCTTCCCGATGCTCAAGCGTATCCCTGCCGCGGTGTATACAATCCCCGGCGAGAGCGACAGCCACAACGGGACCCTTGACCTGTACATAAAGCATTCCGGACGCATGCCGTACTATTCATTCAACTATGGCTCAATCCACTTTATAACACTCAACACCAACAGCGGCATTGACAACCTGCTCGACAGCAGGCAGATGAACTGGCTGAAAGAAGACCTGGAAAAATCGCACGAATACAGTTCTGTATTCGTTATTACGCACCACCCGGTTTTTGCAGAGGATAAGATCAAGGGGAAAGCAGTGCTTAAAAATACTGTGCTCATGGAACTGTTTATCAAGTATAAAGTGAAAGCAGTATTTTCCGGCGAAGAGGAGAAGTACAGCAGCAGTTATTACGGCGGCGTTGAATACTATACAACGGGCTGCGGCGGATACAACGACAAAAAGGACAGCAGAAAAAAAAACCAGTACTACCTTGTAAACATAGATGAAAACCACATACAGGTATCGCCAGAGCGGGTCATTACGCAGTAACGATCATTATAAATCCGGAGGACTAATGTCATACGAACATATTTTTGCATCAGCTGATGATTTCATAAAGAAAGTGAAAGAGCTTGGAATAGTAAAAATCGCATTTTCTGAAGTAAACGAAAGAAGGGTTGAACAGACAACGGATGCCCAGATTGATGTCGTCGTACTCAGAAAGGTTGACCTGCTCACATACAAGGATTCGATAATCTACAAATACAGCGAAAAGTCCGACGACCTTAATCCATTATATGAAAGGCTTGTAGGCGAAGGCTTTGATGTGACAAGGATCAACAAAAACATCACTTAAAACAGAAACCGCCATCATGTGATGGCGGCCGGACCAGCGGTATCCCGCTTTTTAAAACGCAAGATTGATATGGTAGGTATTTTTTATAACATTGAGGATTGCGGGCAGAAGTGAAGGATTTTTCTCTTTTGTCTCGTTAAGAATACTTATAACATCCGCCCTTGTAAGTTCAATGTCATATTTTTCAACTTTCGCGCAGAACTGTGAAAAATCCAGTTTCTGGTTGCCTAAAGTTATTATGTTACCTCTCATTCTATTCCTCCATGTAATGTCTGAATAAATGCCGCTGCAGACATAACAATAATATGCAACATATATGCCAGTTATTTAATTAAGCTCATCATGTCATATATTTTTTAACGGAACCGCAAAAATAATTCAAATTTAAACCTGTCCAGGTTATTTATCAGGAAAACATCAATACCGGGTACATAAGCTATTTCAGGCAAGGGGGATTTATCTAAACAGATCAATTATATAATTCAGGTTAGGATGAGCATTCCTGCCAGGAATTTATAAAAATGATACAGAATAGTATCAATAATACAACAGGCGACATAATGTCTATCCTGATACCCCCTGCTTATACCGTTCCTCAATAATCGTTAATTATTAATACCAAACATGCAAATCTCTGAAACAGCATGTGCTTAAAATATATGACCTGCAACTCCGGTGTACTTTTTTCATTAAACACTCTATACAATACACGGTTCTTATAATGAGTAATTAAATCTAATTAACTGCTTGACATTCATTTTACTGAATGACGTTCTTGTCAAAAATGTTTACAAATAGTACTGTTTTTTAAACATACAGAAATTTAAAAATTAAGGGGGAATCTCTATGACCAATATTGATTATTTTAACCTGCCATGGAAGGACCAGTGGAAATGGGAAAGTATTCAGCTGCCTACGGTTACCAGTAAATATGTTGAGAATTCAAAAATTTATGCAGCAAAAGACCTGCAGCTCTTTAATCCTGCCCTGTATAACGGCGACAATAACGGAAAAATGACATGGGGTGAAGTTTATGCAAGGGTCGAAAACTATGCCTGCGGCCTGATGAGCATTGGCCTGGGCAGGCAGGATATGGCTGCAATCATGTCGGCCAGCAGTCCCTACTGGACCCATGCTGATATGGCCATAACCTGTGCAAACGGTGTAAGTGTTACAATATATCCCACGCTTTCCGTCAGGGAAGCCTCCTATATTATAAATGATTCAGGGAGCAGATTCATATTTCTCAGGGGGGATGACCTTATCAAAATGATGCTGGCCGGTTTCAGCGACATGCCTAAGCTTGAAAAAATTATAGTAATGGACCGCGAATATAAAAGCAATGACGCAAGGATTATAAGTTTAACCGACCTTGAAAAAACCGGTATCGAATGGAAAAAAGAAAAAATCAACTATGATGCGTACATTGCCCGGAGAGACGGGGTCATTCTTGACGATATCTACACCATACTCTATACTTCAGGCACAACCGGACAGGGCAAAGGCGTTGTGCTTACACACCACAATGCCTCTTCAAGAATGTACGGGGTAGATGAGTTCTTTACCTACTGCGGCATGAAATTTAAGACAGAATACACGACCCTCTGCTTCCTGCCCCTTGCGCATATATTTGACAGGGGATCATGCCAGTTAGCAGCAATTTATAACGGCTGTACAATCGCATACGCGGATTCACCCGGTACACTGCTTGATGATTTACAGAAATACAACCCGCACTGGATCAACTGTGTTCCCCGGCTTTATGAAAAAATCTACATACAGCTTCAGCAAAAAATGGGTGAAAAAGGGCTCAAGAGAAAACTCTTCGACTGGGCACTTAAAGTCGGCGGTGAGGTCTTTATGCAGAGATACGATGCGGAAACAGATACATATAACATGGGGCATGATTTTGATATAACCGGGAACCTGCCGCTCGGGTTAAAGATAAAGTATAAAATTGCTGATAAACTCTTTGCGAAGGTTAGAGCCCTGTTCGGAAAGAACTTCAAACATTCATTTTCGGCAAGTGCGTCCATATCACCCGATCTCCTTAAATTCTTTTATATCATAGGGATCAGGGTAAGCGAGGGATACGGATCAACCGAGAGTTTTAACGCATGCTCGAATATGCCTCTCCTTGCCTGCAGGCCCGGATCTATCGGTCTGGCGTCAAACGGGAGCAGGCTCCGTGTATCACAAATCGGCGAACTTGAACTCAAAGGTGCCGGCATTTTCAAAAGGTACTGGAACAAGCCGCAGGAGACATCCGAATCATTCACAGCAGACGGATGGTTTAAGACAGGCGACAAGGTTGAGGTTGATAAATACGGCTACTACAAAATCGTTGACCGTATTAAAGCAATTATCTGTCTCTCCAGCGGCAAGAATGTAGCTCCCGCGAAGATTGAATCTCTCTTCGCAACCAGCCCGTACATCGACCAGGTCTTTACCATAGGGGATGAGCGTGCTGTAATAAGCAGTCTTTTTGTGCCAAGCCTGAATTACTTTAAGGATAAGTTTGACAGAGAGGGGATCGAGTACGATAAAAGCCAGGTGGTAATAGACAACTCTGCGGGTGCGCCGATGGTTGTTAAAGTCGGTGCTGATTTTATCGAGAAAGGAAATATCAGGGGTCTTATTGCAGAGGAAGTCGCCAAAGCTAACAAAGAACTTGAAGGCTTTGAGCATATAAAACAGTACACTATTCTTAACGAAAGATTTACAGAGCAGAATGGTATGCTGACACCTACCCAGAAAACAAAGAAGAAAGTAATTTTTGAGAAGTATACAGCGGAAATTGAAAAGATGTATGTGCATTAAAAGGCAGCATCTATAACAGCTCCTGCAGAAAACAGAATTGTCATTAACAAAAATCCCCCCGAATAATCGGGGGGATTTTTTCGCACCGGGAAACTGTTGTTAAAAATACCTCGTACAATACCGCTAACTCCGATTGATGATACCTTTACAACCTGTAGTTCCTGTTCAGGTTCTTGTACGATATGGCCTCAAGAAGATGCTTTCTCTGTATTTTAACTGAATTATCAAGGTCTGCAATTGTCCTGCTCACTTTAAGTATTTTAAAAAAAGACCGGGCTGTGATATGCATCTTTTTCACCGCGGATTCAAGGAACTGTTCGTCATCCGGATCGAGCCTGCAGTGTTTTTTTATCTCTCGGTTGCTCATCCTTGAATTGAAACTGACCGATCCATCCCTGGACCTGGCGCACTGGATTTCACCTGCACGCATGATCCGTTCCCTTATTGCCGCAGAGGATTCAGCCTGCCCCGTATCCACAAGGTCCCTGTACGGCACCCTGTTAACCAGGAGTTCCATGTCGATCCTGTCAATGATCGGGCCTGCAATTTTCTGGTAGTACTGGCTTATCTTTGCCTGCGAACATGTGCACTCAATATCTTCATCAAAGAGGTACCCGCACTGGCACGGATTCCCTGCAGCCACCAGCATAAAATCCGCAGGGAACGTGACAGTACCTGCGGCGCGTGCGACAGTGACTTCCCTGTCTTCAAGCGGCTGCCTGAGTGCCTGGATCACATTGTTTTTAAACTCCACGATTTCATCAAGAAACAGTACTCCGTTATGAGCAAGCGAGACCTCGCCCGCGCCGGGATTAGTACCGCCGCCCACAAGAGCAACCTCGGACGCAGTATGGTGCGGCGCCCTGAACGGCGGCACCTCTATGAGCATGCCGTTGTCGGGAAGTATGCCTGCGGCAGAGTGGATCATGGTAGTTTCGATAGACCTCTCTTTAGTAAGCTGCGGCATGATAGATGGCATGCGCCTTGCAAGCATTGTTTTGCCTGATCCGGGAGCGCCGTATAAAAGTATATTGTGCATACCCGCAGCTGCGATCTCCAGCCCCCTCTTCGCATTCTCCTGTCCCTTAACATCACTGAAGTCATGAATGTATTCCTGCACCTTAACCGGAAGCCCGCCCCTCGCGAAGGGCTCTGCCCTGCCCTCAAAGACATCTATTGCCATGGAAATATTTTCCACGGGAAATATATCTATCCCCTCAACAGCAGAGGCCTCGACCCTGTTCTGGTGCGGGACTATCATCTGCCTGAAACCAAGCCTGTAGAGTGCAATAACCATTGAGATAACACCGCGCACGGACTTGACCCTGCCGTCAAGCGACAGCTCGCCAACCATGGGGATCTTTGTTATATCGCAAAAAATCTGCTCTGTTGATTTGAGCACCGACATGGCAACAGGCAGGTCAAAGTTGGCCCCCTGTTTTTTAAAACCTGCCGGGGCAAGGTTGACTATATAGTTCCTGGGCGGGAACTCGTAGCCGCTGTTTTCGATCGCGGCCCTTATCCTCTCCCTTGACTCCCTTATTACGGAATCGGGCAGCCCCACTATGGTAAATCCCGGAAGCCCCCTCATTATATCAACCTCGATATCCACCCTGCCTGCGCTTATGCCCTGCAAACCCAGCGAAATTGTTTTTGAAAGCATATAATTCTCCTCATGATTAATACGAAAAATACGCCTGCCGTGAAAAAATTTTTCTTCATAGTATAAATTTTTATATGATGTACAAAACTCAATTTTGCATCAACAGGTGAGCCCATCCCGGGAGTTTTCCGGAGCTTTACCCCCCGGCCCTTAAAAGTCTCTGTTAAACACCGGAGAGGTTCATCCTTCCAACAGAACTAAATGATCCTAAAATAATATTTTCTGCCAAATATTGATTGATTTCCGTTTACACGGATATTTATATTCCACCATATAAAAATTCAACGGAGGAACCGATGAAATCAAAAACAATTGCAAACAGCCTGCTCCTTTCGGTATTGGCATTTATAGTAATAACACTTTGTGTTCCCCTCTCTGCACAGGAGGATGACGCACATTTCATACAGGATGATGAATACTTCGTTTCTACCGAAAAATTCACCCTGCCATGGAAATATGTCTACCTTGCAAAGATGATGGCCCCTGCCACGAAAGAGACAAAAAATGAGGCGCAGTTCATGGTAGTAGCATCAGGCGAGGAGATGTGGACAAAATTTTATTACAAAACACGCAAGCTTGCTGAAACCGAAATCAAGGTTGGCGTTGAGGTAATCATTCTTGAAGCCGGGGACGACGAAGGTGTATACCGCGCACCGGAGAACAAGGATGAGGCACGGTCCAATAACTGGTTCATGGCAAAAATTACCGATGTATCAGACAAATACAAGGGATACATAACTGTTTCCGGCGGCTACAAGGTAAGGCTTAACAACATGAGAGTTATTGTGAAATAGATTCATGCGTGCAGGTTAGATTAAAAAAACCGCCACCGTGCGGTTTTTTTAATCACTGTGAATCAAGCATACTGTGAAGATTACTATATTTATCCAGGAGTTTTTTATCCTCAACAAGTCTGCCCGACGTGTAATAGGTCACTGACCCGCTGCCGCTAACCTGTATGTTTTTTTGTTCCAGGATGTTCTTTAGATTGCGCACAGTCCCCGCGTTCCCGTCTATTATATCTATTGCCGCGGGGAGGATTCTTTTCAGCAGATGCCTGTAATAAAGGAAATGGGTACATCCAAGGACCACTGTACTGTAAAGGTTTGCATCAATAGCTGAGAGTTCATGCTCAAGGTAGGACCGGACATCAGCATCATCAAAACGGTAGTCCTCGGCGAATTTCACAAGCCCGGGAAGCGGCAGCAGGTCCACTATATGTTCATTGTCAACGCGCGAAATGAGGTTTTTCAGTTTCTCCTCTTTAAGTGTGAGCGGGGTAGCAGTCACCAGTACGCGTTTATGCAGCTTCCCGTTTTTCTCCACTGCGGGTTTGATTGCGGGTTCCATTCCTATCACCGGTATGGAGTACCGGCTGCGGAGGGTCTCAATCGCAACGCTTGTGGCCGTGTTGCATGCGATCACAACAGCGTCGACCCCATACCCGGCAATAAAATCCACTGCTGAAAGCACCAGGGCCGTGACTTCATCCTTCGGCCTTGTGCCGTAGGGCGTGTTGTCGCTGTCGGCGTAATAGATATAGTCACAGCTCGGCATGATCTTCATTGCCTCGTGAAGAACCGTGATCCCCCCTATGCCTGAATCGAAAAAACCTGTGATCATTGTTTTACCATTGGTTATTACTGAACTGTTTTGCGGAATCCATGTCAAGAATTATTGGATTGAACGAACACAGATTTAAGAGCGGTCCGGCAGATGCCTTATAGCCAGGGTGTGTACCGGACTGCAGACAACATCAATGCTTCAGGTACCTGCGCAGTTCCTCTTTATCATCATCTGTCATATCGCCGAATGCCACGGCAAACCGGTACATGTGCCCTTTCTTTGTGACGCGGAGCACGGACCCCTCGTTCCGCAGCAGCTCATGTTTTTTGTCGGGAAGTACGAACGTCATGAAGACCCTTGAAAGCGGTTCAAGGTTATATTCAGTTTCGCAGAGCAGCCCTCCTTCACTGATATTAATTCCTGTCGCATTGAAAGGATCCTCTCTCATAAATTCGATCTTGAATATCTGCGGTATCTCAAACCTCTGGTGCGCGCGTTTTTCCTGGTGCACAATATACTCCTTTTTCAGAACCTGTACCCGGCCCCGCCTGAAAAGTAGAGGCCTGTAAGCCCTGCTGTCATATTATTATCATCCGGATCATATACCTTAAAGTTTAAAATTTCTGCGAACCTGCCTGTTGCGCCAAGGTAAACATCCACGCTGCCCCATACCCAGTGATATTCAAGGCCTGTGTGCCACCCTATTGTCCATTTGGTATCCGACTCAACCGACCCTGCAGGATTTCATTCTATAGTACCAAAGTATAATCCCGGTCCGCCACCAGGCAGCAGGTAATTTGAATCAGGCCTGTTGATTTTATAATATGCCAGCGGAATCCCGTACACAATGTTCCCGGAAAAATACCCGGGTTCAACACCGATTGATGTGTATCCCTATGCTCCTTTTGACTTATCCTTGTTTTCGGCATAAGATGCCAGTTCCCATATATCAACCAGTTCATTCTGAGTATCCTCAAGGTAAAGATTGTATGCGATACCAAAGCCTGGGTTAACAAAAACAGCCATGGAGCTGTCAGATACCGCAAGTTCCCTGTGAGTAAACCGGGAATGTGCAGAGAATTATCAAAAAGAAAAAGTGTATTATTCTTTGAGTTTTCATTAGTATCCTCCGCAATTTCTGAAAATGTATATAACTTGAAATCCACTTTCAACAGAATCTTTTTTCAAAAATTCCATTATCGAGAAAAAATCCCGGTAAGCCGATAATGTAACAAAGAATTGCGGAGGGGACATGTCCAAGAATATACTCTATTATCAGAATGGTGAGAATATAATAAAAACAGGCCAGTTTGAGCAGAGGATGTTTATTATCCTTGAGGGGAAAGTAAGCATTATTCTCACGAACGGTAATGAACAGTTTGTCGTTGCAACACTTGGCAAAGGGGATTTTTTCGGTGAAATCTCGCTCTTCACGAGCATACCCAGGAGTGCAACTGTCAGGGCGCTGGGGGATGTGAAACTGGCCTTTATTGATAATGTTACCCAGCTCAACGCATTCCTTATAAAAAATCCCCCATTTGCCGCGAAGATGGTACAGATCCTTTCGCAGCGGCTTGCCAAGACCGATGAGATTCTGATCGGCAAGATCAGCGAAAACACAAGGCTTAAGCAGACAAATGTTGTGTAGCGGTCACTCACCGCGGAACATGTTCTGCCGGATATCGGTCCTCATTATCGCGACTGTTATGCGGTCACGCTCCGGCCTGTCGCTTTCAAGCTTCAGGTCAATCTTCACCTTTCCTATTTCCTGTGTTTTCTGATTATTCTCTTTAGCAAGCTCAAATGAATAGTCTCTGCCTTCATATGTAAAACTGCATTTTACTGAATTCCGCAACACTTTTTATACAGCACCGGGCAGACCGCAGTGTACCGGTCTAAAAATTTAAGAGAGCAGGGATTCATATAACCCGGCGTAAGCATCGATCTCTTTTTCGACCGAATACTTTTCATTTACCAGTTTACGGGCGGCACTTCCCATGTCATGCCTTAGGCCGGGATCTCTGATTAACCGTAATGCTGCATCTGACAGTTCCTCTGCAGTATTAATATAGCAGCCGTGAACCCCATCGCTGATGATGCCCAGGTTCCCCGGGACAGCGGACAATATGCATGGTTTGCCCAGGCTCATGGCTTCCAGCACAGCCTGGGGCTGCCCCTCGGCCAGCGAAGTGTTAATAACTACATCGGCAATCCGCATAATCCCGCTTATGCTATGGTGAGGCACTTCACCTGTATAGATAGCCCAGGGCAATTCCCTGAGCCGTGATTTAATATGGTCCGTATATGCACTGTCTATTTCAGCCCCAACAACCAGCAAAGACAATCCGGGATGGCCGCCTTGCGCGACAGCCAGGCCGTCAATTGCAAGGTCCAGGTTTTTTACCGGCCGCAGCCCGCTGGGAATAATGAATACAGTATCACCCGGAGAGAGCCCGTACTGACTGCGGCTGACAGCTGGTGCATCAGGGAGGTCCACTCCCTGGGGAACAACTGCCAGGCGCGGTTCAAGGCGGGGGTCTGCGTCAGCCAGTTTTCTTCCCAGGTCATGGTTAAATACTACTATCCTGTCAGCCATCAATAGAGTATGCAGAGTTTCCTCTTTGCCGGGCCCTGCCAGGTCGTAGTTTATATCTGTGCCGGTAGTTGTTAACAGCACGGGCAGTTTCTTCACAGCTGGATGATTTGCCACGGGAGAGAAATAGAGGGCATGGAGCCCGTGGACAAGGTTATAAGAATGAGTCCGGGTCAGGAGGTCAAGCTGCAGTTGCCAGCCGGGTTCATCCTGTGACAGCAGGTCAATTGCATAGCCCCTTTTACTGAGCCCGTTATACAACCGGGCTGCCGTGATGCTGTTACCGCGCTGGCTTTTTAAAACAGGCGTGACCATTAAAATGCGGGACATTTTTAAACTCCTGTCTTTAAAGTAAGCAGTTAGATTTTAGCTAACCATATGACACCATTTTCTGTGCTGAAATAATATTACAGTTCAGCCTTTACAATCTGGAAACATTCACAATACCTGCCTTTACCGCTCATGATGCCGCGGTACTGATTGAGTCCAAGTATGGCGTCGTCATACCTGATATCTTTAAGCTGTGAGGCATGTATACGCAGAGCGTCAAGTTTCTGTTCCATATACGGTGTAATGTCCTCAATGTATGATACATCCTGCAGCGGAGTCCACACCTCGTAAGCCAGTATGGTTTTGACACTCCATGGACTGCCAGGGCATTCCCGGAACCATGGACCACCGGCGCGGCGGCATGCATCCAGTACCAGTCTGCCTGTAACACGGTGATCTTCATTACCGTCAAGTTTATGTGGAATATAAATAATATCCGGTTTTTTTGTCCTGATAAGGCCTGTTGTCTGTACAAGGTTATCCCGGTTGAATTCCAGGTATCCATCAGGATTTCTGAAAAATATTGTCTCTTGCACGTTTAAACGCAAAGATGCCTGGCGGGCTTCATTTTCCCTTATTGCCAGCAGTTCATCGCAGGGATATGTCAGGCTGCCGGCTTCGCCAGATGTCATAAAGACAGTGATCACCTCATCACCCTTAGCAGTGTGCATGGCAATTCTGCCGCCGCAGCCTAAAACATCATCATCGGGATGAGGAGCAAAAACCATAACTCTTTTCATACCAGAACCTTCTATACGATAATTTATATACTGCCATCGGGCATTTTTTATCAAGGACGAAAAGTTACCGAACCCGGATATCCGGCCCTGCCTGCTTTTTGATCTGTCAGATAACACCGCTGGAATGAATTCAATCAAGCCTTTTACAGGAGACTACTGTTAAAAAAGCAGCGCCCGAATTATGCCAGGTTATTTATGAAACATACTGCAGCCTTACCTCTATTCCTTCAGCTTCCCTAAAAATTGATTCGCAAACATTCCGGGCGGCATCAAAAAATCATAAGCAATATGCCTTGACAATGGATTTACAAAATAATCATATAATATTCAATAATAATTTCTGAACCTGCATTTCAGAAAATAAATTATGAATAACGGGGTTGATCAAAAGCGGTGTCAACGCCAGTCAAAAAGTTTTAAGGTATTTTGACACAGGCTCCGCCCCTGCTGTTTAAAAAGCGAAACAGGTCTGATTTAAAAAAAATGGGTATGGTACCTCTTTATGAAAAAGAAACTCTTTGTGCTCGACGGCCACGCCATGTGCTACAGGGCGTACTACGCCTTTATAAAGAATCCCCTGATTAATTCGAGCGGTCAGAACACTTCCGCAATTTTCGGGTTTGCGCGGATGCTGTTGAAGCTGATAAACGAGCAGTCCCCGGACTACCTTGCTGTTGCCTTTGATCCACCGGTAAAATCTTTCAGGTTCAGGCTGTATACCGAATACAAGGCAAACAGGCAGAAGATGCCGGACGACCTGCGCAGCCAGATAACTGAAATAAAAAATATGGTCGCAACACTCGGAATACCCATACTTGAATCCGATGACTACGAGGCAGATGACATACTTGGCACTGTTGCGGAAAAATGCCCGTCTGACAAGCTTGAAGTCTACCTTGTCACCGGCGACAAGGACGCCTACCAGCTGCTTAAAAAAAACGTAAAGATTTATGCAGCGTCAAAGGGAATCTCCGAGTACGAAATTTACGACCATGAATCCATTGTAAACAAGACGGGACTCACCCCTGACAAAATAATAGACTACATGGCGCTCATGGGAGACACATCAGACAATGTACCGGGCGTCAAAGGCGTTGGCGAGAAGACCGCGCTTAAACTGATAACAGACTATTCGACACTGGATAAAATCTACGAAAACATAGACTCGATCAAAGGCAAGACAAAAGAACTCCTTGAAACACAAAAGGATATGGCTTACCTGAGCCGGGACCTTGTGACCATACACCGCGACGTGCCCGTTGAACTTGACCTGGACAAACTCGCGTTTAACGGCATTGACCCGAACATTGCATCCGTATACTTTAACAAAATCGAAATGGCCTCGGTGGCCAGGGACTTCTTCCCTAACGCCGCTGCCGCAACTGCCCCGGGAGCAAAGAAATCCGCAATTCAGCAGCCGAAAAAATATACAACGATCCGCACGCTTGCGGATTTACAGCAGATGATTGATGAGGTAACAGCCGCAGGCATCGTATCGTTCGACACCGAAACAGACTCGCTTCAGCCTGTTGAGGCGAACCTGGTCGGCATGTCATTTTCTATTGCGGAAAATTCAGGATGGTTCCTGCCGGTTAAGAGCAAAGGGCTCTTCAGCGATGATTACCCGGACCCGTCCGAGACAATCCCCCTTGTTAAACCGCTCCTTGAGAATCCTGAAATAAAAAAGATAGGCCAGAACATAAAGTATGACCTCATGGTCCTGCGCACAGCCGGGATTGAACTTCGCGGCATAGACTTTGACACAATGATCGCGTCGTACCTTATAGATCCATCCGAGAGACGCCATAACATTGACGACCTGGCAGAGTACTACCTGGATTATAAAACAGTCACATTCAAAGAACTGGTGGGCGTGGGCAAGAACGCGGTGCCCATCACAGAGGTCCCGCTTGAGCGGCTGTCGGACTACGCGATTGAGGACGCTGACATCGCGTTCAGGCTTTATAAAGTTTTTGAACCTCTCATCATCCGGGACGAACTCACTTCATTGTTCAGGGAGATAGAGCTGCCGCTGCTTGAAGTACTTGCGGATATGGAGTACACGGGCGTAAAAATAGATACCGCGCACTTTGAGAAGATGAGGAAAGACACCCAGTCCAGGCTGGTACAGGCCGAGAAGAGCATATACAGGCTTGCGGGCCAGGAGTTCAACATAAACTCAACACGAGAACTCTCCTCCATACTCTTTGACAAGCTGGGCCTCAAGCCCCTCAAAAAGACCAAGACCGGGTTTTCCACGGACATACAGGTACTCGAGGGGTTACAGGGACGCCATGAAATAATTGACTCGCTCATCAGCTACAGGGGACTCAGCAAGCTCCAGAGCACATACATCGACGCGCTGCCAAAACTTATCAGCCCGGTCACGGGGCGGATTCACACGTCGTACAACCAGACCGTTGCAGCAACAGGCCGCCTTTCATCTTCCGATCCCAACTTACAGAATATACCCGTTCGCGATGAATTGGGCAGGCAGATACGCAAGGGCTTTATCCCTGAAAAAGGATTCATCCTGATGTCGGCGGATTATTCACAGATCGAACTCCGCCTGGCCGCGCACTATTCGGAAGACGCAAACATGATATCGGCATTTAAGGACGGCATAGACATCCACAGCATGACAGCGTCATCGGTCTTCGGTGTCGACATTAAATCAATAACGCCAGACATGCGGCGGCAGGCAAAGATCATCAACTTTGCCACGATCTACGGGGTGTCACCCTACGGTCTTTCCCAGCAGGCCGAAATCGGCATGAGGGAGGCAGCTGTATTCATAGAAAAATACTTCCAGACGTATCCCGGCTTCCGTAAATACATTGATGATACCATCGCGTTCGCAAAAGAACACGGCTACGTCAAGACCCTGATGGGACGACGCAGGCCTGTACCTGAAATAAATTCAGCCACAGTGTTCAGGCGTGAAGGCGCAGAACGTGTTGCCATAAACACTCCGCTGCAGGGGACCTCTGCAGACATGATCAAGATAGCAATGATTCACATCAGCGGTGAAATACGCAGACAGAAGATGAAGTCGCACATGATAATGCAGGTGCACGACGAACTTGTTTTTGAAGCGGAAAAGTCAGAGGCAGATGAACTTGAGGCGCTGGTGCGCGAAAAGATGGAGAAGGCCATTAAACTGAAGGTCCCTGTTGTTGTAGACGTAGGTAGAGGTGAAAACTGGGATGAGGCGCACTGAAAAACAGCTGTCCACTGCAACCGGGGTCCAGGGGCGTAGCCCCTGATAATGCCCCGCAGGGACTCCCCTGCCATCGCAAAACGGAGTTTTGCAACAAATCTATTTTTTTATTGTAAATTCTGCATACGGACTGATTTTGGGTCAATTTTTCATTTTAGATGAAAATTAATTTTCTTTCCCGGCAGAGAGGCGAACATGAACCCTATAAAGAAATCGAATAAACTTGAGAATGTATTTTATGATATCCGCGGCCCTATAGTCGAAGAAGCCGCCCGCCTTGAACGTGAGGGGCACACCATCATAAAACTTAACACGGGAAATCCCTCGGCTTTCGGGCTTAACGCACCTGATGAGATAATACACGATGTAATGATAAACCTCCGGCACGCCGAAGCCTATGGCGATTCAAAGGGACTCTTTGCAGCGCGTAAAGCTGTCATGCAGGACTGCCAGCTGAAGAACATAAAAGGGGTAGCTATTGACGACATTATAATCGGAAACGGCGTCAGCGAACTTATCGTAATGTGCATGCAGGGGCTACTTAACAATGGTGACGAGGTGCTCATACCCATGCCAGACTATCCGCTCTGGACAGGTGCGGCATTTCTTGCGGGGGGTAAAGCCGTGCACTATCTGTGCGATGAGACGAACCTCTGGTATCCCGACATTGCCGACATTGAAAGCAAGATAACATCAAGGACAAAAGCAATAGTCATGATCAATCCCAACAACCCCACGGGTGCAGTGTACCCCAAGGAGATTGTTGAAAAGATTGTACAGATCGCTGTTAAAAATGAGCTTGTGCTCTTTGCCGACGAAATATACGAAAGGGTCCTTTATGACGGGATCACGCATACTCCCGCAGCGACGCTTTCTGACGAGACACTTATCATTACCATGAACGGCCTATCGAAATCTCACCGTCTCTGCGGATTCCGCGTCGGCTGGATGGTTATTTCAGGAAGAAAGGATGCAGCAACAGACTTTATCGAGGGCCTTGGAATGCTTGCCTCAATGAGATTATGTTCCAACATGCCGGCGCAGTACGCTGTACAGACAGCCATTGGCGGACACCAGAGCATATACGACCTGACGGCCCCGGGAGGGAGGCTTTACGAGCAGAGAAATTTCTGCTACGAATTATTCAATTCGATCCCCGGTATATCCTGTGTTAAACCGATGGGGGGCATGTACATCTTCCCCAGGATAGATACTGCAAAGATACCGGTTAAGGATGACGCAAAGTTTGTACTCGATTTCCTTAAACAGAAAAAAGTAATGCTTGTGCAGGGTACGGGATTCAACTGGCCAAAACCGGACCATTTCCGCGTTGTGTTTCTGCCCAACCTTGACGAGATGAAACTTGTTGCACAGCGGTTAGCAGAATTTGTGGATGGTTATTCACATGAATAGAATTTAATGTGGTTGTGTCCTGTTTTCACTTTTGTCAGAGGTGCAAACCTTTATTAGATCGGCTGATTTAATTCACCATTACCACTTGCTCGTTACATGCGGGTAGTCGAGAATTTTTTTGTCACTGGTAATCAGGGTAATATATCCCAGTCATTCAGCCCCACAGGCTCAGTGGGATTATCAAATTTAAGAACAGAACCCCTTAATTCTGCTATCGATTCATCGGGCCCTGGAGAGTAGCAGGATATTTTCAACACAGGCTGACCATGGTCTGTAATAATATAGTCCTCACCGGTCTTTTCAATCCGCCTGAAAATTTTAAAAATCTTTGGCTTCAACTGTGATTTGGATATGTTCTTCATAATAACCTCATTTATGACCATGGTCCCAAATATTGGTCAAACTGATTGGTCAGAACTATTTTATCGACTGTGCTATTTACATAGAAAATCCGCATTTTATTAATAATCCTCAATTCACATCTCATTAACTGGATATAATGTTATTTTCAAAAAGCAAATTTCTTTTGCGATAATTGAATATGGACATTTATCCTACAAATTAAAAGAAAAATATTTTGATCATATTTATAATTTTCTTGTAAAAATTTTTCTTATGTGTCAATTTTAAAATCTATTTTGAAATATTGAGGAGAGAACGATGGACAGGTTTAATGATTCGCCATTTAATAAGACTCAAAAATCTGAAATACAAAATTTTGATAAAATCGAATTAGCTACTTTTGCCGACAGTATTGCAGATTTTATCATGACTTGTGAGACACCAATGACAATTGGCCTGCAAGGTGACTGGGGAACTGGTAAAACAAGTTTAATGAACATGATAAAATGTTACATACCCGAAAAAGCAGCTCATAAAATTGAAATAAATACATGGCATTATTCAATGTTCAGACAGGATGAATACCTTGGTATTGTTATCGTTAAAGCACTTGTAGAACAGTTAGCAAACAGATTTGCTGTTAACAATAAAGGATTTGCGAGTAACCTCAAAAATCTAGGAAATATGATCGGCGCAGTGATGCAAAAAACAATTGCAGTAGCAAAGAGTGTCGAAATTGGAATTCCAGTAGTAGGGGGATTAACCATAAATGATGCCGCCGAGGCAATAGCTAACAAAGATGACGATTCATTAAAAATAGAGAATCTCTCTGAAGTGCTATTAGCATTCAAACAACAATTCACAAAATTAATTGAAGAAAATGTAAGTGCAAAAAATGAAAGGATATATTTCTTTGTTGATGACCTTGATAGAATAAAACCTTTAAAAGCGATAGAAGTGCTTGAAACCTTAAAGAATTTTATGGATGTAGAAGGTTGTATTTTTGTTCTCGCTGTTGATTATGAAATCGTACAACTCGGAATCACTGAAAAATTTGGAAAAAATATTCAACTAACAAGCGGTAAGTCATTCTTTGATAAAATAATCCAACTTCCTTTTACAATGCCAACTTCAAGTTACGATATTGGAAAATATCTTACATCATTATTGCAAGGTAGTAATTTTTATTCCGGTGATCTTGAAAAAGAACAAAATAAAACAGACCTCAATTATTTTGTTGATATTACAGAGGTTACTATCGGAAGAAATCCGAGAAGTATCAAAAGAGCTATAAATTATGCCACTTTACTAGAAAAAATAAGAGCTAAACATGCAACACGAGATACTAAAAAAAATAAAGACATGTCCAAACTCCTTTATACAATCGTATGCATGCAAATAGCCTGGCCTGAAATTTTTGATTATTTTATACTACACCCAACAACAGAAACAGTAAAAAATCTTGAAGACTGGGATTATCTTAATAAATTACCTCAGGCTAAAAAACTTTTTGCGAGAGTTAATAATGCTGATGAAGTAAGAGATAATATTTCAGCATTTTTTGATATTCTTTATAGCGTAATAGATGTAAAAGAAAAAGACGGTATTATAACAGATGAAGAATTAGAACCGCTTCTCGATGTACTTCAATTAGTAAAACTAACGTCAGAAAAAAATATTCTAAAAAATGAGAATCCGCTTAAACGATTCAATGAAACCCTTACAGAAAATACAAAGGCAAAAAAAATCCCTGAAATTGAAAATTTCTTCAGCAATGTTTGGATGAAATCAGTTTGGGTGACTAATGATAGTATGGAATATAAAAAGGCTGGAGAGCGTTATATCACTATGGTTTACAACCGTAAGCAGATAGGAAGTCTTGTAACAATAAAACGAGATCCATTTGTAATAAGACTAAAAGAAGATTCAATAAAAATCATCGATAATACAACATTTGACAACAATGAAGATATAATTAAAAGTATGATTAAACCCCTGGAGAACGGAGATTCTTTAACAGGAATTGGAGATACCATGATTGACATCACACCATTGCTACAGATACCGGAAAAGAATTCTATTGGAATTCTGAATACTATTTATGCAGGTGTTATCAAAACCATTAACCAGGCATAAAAATAAATAATTAAATTCAATATTAAGGGGTGAAACATGGCAACTTGTCCTGTGTGTCATTACAGCGGCTCAAACTGGTTATATTGCGAAGCATGTAATAGAACTTTCTGTAAGAATTGTGAAAAGAAGAATGGAACATATAAAGCTAGTAATAAGTGCCCTTTTTGTGGCACATACAATAAGCTAAAACCTAAAAAATAATATAAAAAGGAGTGTTCAATATGCAATGTCCACATTGTGGAAAATCTACGAGTACAGTATACAGATGTCCCAGTTGCGGTGATGAAGGCTGCACAAATTCAAGCTGTAGAGGAAATAATAATAAAGCGGGAAGTAGAGGAGAAGCTACAACATGCAAAAATTGCAAAAAGGCAAAATATAAAAAGATATAAGGTACACTGACAGAATAACATAGGAAGTTATTTACTATGTTATGAGCAATAATTTAATATTTTAATTGTTATCTTCCTTATTCCTTGAGGTATATAAATGTATGCAATAAGAAACATCATATCTGCTTTAATTATCGCTGTTTTATTTAATTCAATGTTAATGGCTCAAACAACAAAATTATATCCTATTCAAATAGGAACTCACGCTGGATTTGTTGATGAATCATTAAGGATCGCAGTAAAACCACAGTTTATCAAAATTGGAAATACATGGTCTGAAGGTTTAATGGTCGTATGTACTGCTGAGAATAAATGGGGATATATTGATACTACAGGTACAATGGTTATCCAGGCAATCTATGAAGAAGCTTATAGTTTTAAAGATAATCTGGCTGTAATAAAGTATAATGGATCTTATGGTTTAATAAACACAAAAGGTGAAACAGTAATTGAACCAATCTATGATGACATAGGTGCATACAGAGAGAAAAGAATAGCTGTTAAAATTAATGGTAAATGGGGTTTTATAAATTTAAACGGTATAACAGTCATTGAACCAATCTATGATGAAGTCGGTAGTTTTTCATATAATATGGCAGTAATGAAAATTGATAATCAATATGGATTTATAGATTACAAAGGTAAAATTGTAATTAAACCTGTTTATGAAGAAGCGAATTCTTTTATAGATAAGGAATATCCTAACAAATCAGATTTAATTTTAGCAGCTGTAAAAATTAACGGAAAATGGGGATATATTAATACAGATAATAAGTTTATTATTAATCCAACCTTTTCTGAGGCCACCCCATTTTGGGATGACCTAGCTGCCGTGTGTAATTCAGAAGGTAAATGGGGACACATAAATAAGAAAGGCGAAGAAATTATAAAACCTCAATATGATATGGCGATTGCATTCACAACAACGGACGGTGGACTTGCAAAAATCAAAAATTCAGAAGGTAAATGGGGATATATTGATAAAACAGGAAAAATCGTTATTAAACCTCAATTTGACAATGCGTCTGAGTTTTACGGATCATATACCTATGTCCAGCTTGGCAGTCTAATTTATCTGATAGATAGAACAGGTAAAATCGTATTTGATCCAGAAAATTTTGATGATACAAATATTGAATATACAGATGAAGAAATCAATATGAACTTCATAAGAGCATGTGAAAATGGTAATTTAGAAAAAGTTAAGCAGTATTTAAAAAGAGGTGCAGATTTGAATTATAAAAATGATTCAAACCGAACACCATTAATGTATGCCTCAACGAATGGAAGTTTAGAAATAGTAAAATTTTTATTAACTAAAAAAATCAATGTTAATTATGCTGATAGAGATGGTGTTACTGCACTTTTCTTGTCAATACCCCAAAACCGTGATAACATCAAACTACAAAAGAATAAACTAGAAATTATGAGACTTCTTATAAAAAAAGGAGCTAATGTAAACTCTAAAATTACTATGGGTTATTTTGGTAAAATAACAATACTACAACTAATAAAATTTAACAATAGCGAAGCTGAAGCAAAAGACAATAAAGGTGATATGATTTGTCCAGAGGCTATTAATATTCTTAAAAAAGCAGGGGCAAAATAAAACACTAACGTTCTATTAAAATTTATCACTGTAGACCAATAAATTTTTTAAATCCCCGTGATTCTTTAGTAGAACTACCCTGAGATGCATTCATTACACCTGTTACTGACCATTCAGGTTTTTTGGTTCCTTTAACATTAAATAAATCTGGATTTTTTGCTAATGCTACATTAATAAAATATTTTTCAACATGATTTAATATTGAATTATTTTGAGGTCCTTTTTGGTTCTTCTGAACTAAAAAGAACATAATGGGTGTTCCTTTTTTAGAAACCATGATTTCATTATATATATGTAATTTATGCCTATCAGAACATTCTTTTTCAAAACTACGTTTCGTTTGTCCTACATACCAAGGAGTATAACCTTTACCTGCTCTCATTCCAAAAACATATATACCTCGTTGGCTTCTTAGTTCATCAATGCTATACCAAAATTCATTGAGACTTTCTTCAGTTAACATTAATCCTTTTTTTAGCTTTTTTGGCTTTAGAATAAAAGGTCCTTTTGCATCAAAAATTTGCATTCTATTCTCCTTTGATCTATACAAATTTCTTATAAACTATATGCAATCCCTACCTCTTCCACGCATAAATTATAACGCTCTTCGGGAAGAAGTAGTTGCAGAAACGTTCGCATCTTCGCATGAACTTCGAGGAAAGGCCCAGCACAAGAAACTTATGGTAGCCCTTGGTTATGGGGTGCTCGGCATTGTGCAGGCCCACGACTCCCCGTATCATCCACCATATAGTATGGAATGAATGCTTGAAGTCAACGGCATACACCTCGAGGCCGTTTTTCCGCATGATATCGGCCAGTTCTGAAGGGAAAAATTTTCTCACGTGGCCGCCGGGTGACGTGAAGTATTCGTAGGTTATGGCATCGTAAATAATTTCGCTGAAGAACGTGGGAACGGTTATAGCAATGCGGCCGTTCTTTTTCAGGACACGGGACAGTTCCGCGCATGCCTGGAACTCATCGTTAACATGTTCCATGACCTCGGAACATATTATCCTGTCAAATGTATCATTTTTAAACGGAAGGTTCAGGGTGTCGCCTATGTGGCAGAGGAAACTGCTTTCTGCCGGCGCGTCCCCCTTCTTCATCATGCTGGCAATCGTGTACCTGGTCTTGTAGAGCGAGTCCAGGTCAAGATCAAGGCAGAACACTTTTGCGCCTCGCTTCATATACTCAACGGAGTGCCTTCCCCATCCGCAGCCCGCGTCGAGCACGACATTCCCCTCCTGCACCGCAAGCCTGTCAAAATCAACGGTAAGCATCAATAACCTCCTGGTACACCTTCACCATCTCTGCGGCCGCGTTCTCCCACGTGAATACCTTCTGAATCCGTTTACGCGCTGCCTTGCCCATCTTCTCCCGTACTTCAGGGTGGTCCATCAGATAATCTATGGCCTTTGCCAGGCCGAACGGATCCCTGGCCTCGACCGTGTATCCCGTCTTCATGTGCTCGCCCACCACCTCAGGGAGCGCACCGCCGTCCGAGGCTATGAGCGGAAGTTCGCACGCCATTGCCTCTGCAGCTGGAAATCCGAATCCTTCATACAGCGATGGTGAAACAGCGATCTGGTTCCTGGAATAAAGCTCCAGCAGTTTTTCGCCGGGGATTTTTCCTGTAAAATGTATCCTGTCATTGAGCCCGAAATTATCAATCCATTTAGTAACATAGGTCCTGTTTGGCGCACCGCCGTCAACCACGGTCAGGTTTACCTTGTGTTTCGTAAGTGTCAGGGCTTTCAGTAAATAGACAACACCCTTTTTCCTGTCCTCGACATTTCCCACAAAAAGCACGCTCCCCGGGGTCTTCTTCACATTCTTAAGCGGCCTGAAAAATTCGGTATCCATGCCGTTATATACCACGCTCATCTTTCCGGGTTTTATCCTGAATGCCTTAGTTATCTCCCTGGCGGAATCGTGCGAAACCGTAATTATATGGTCAAGCCTGCGCGCCACAAATCCCTGCATTATGAGCGGATAGTATAACACGCGTTTAACTTTCAGGCTGAACTCCGAGGGGTACTCGAACCATGTTGACCTGTCTATCGACAGTGGATGATGTATAGTCGAGATAAATGGAATACCGAGAGTCTTTATAAGCAGGAACCCGTAACCCAGGTTCTGGTTGTCGTGTATTATATCGAACTTGTGAACTTTAAGCAGCTCCCTGAGTTTAAAGTATGCCCTGAAAGAAAAGGCCTCAATCTCGGGGAATATTCCGAACTTTGATGCAACAAACTCGTAAAAGTTTATTGGACTCAGGGTCGCGAACGGTTTGTGAGGCTTTATGTAGTCTGTTTTTTTATTGAAGTAGTTGTGGTTGCTCACGTAATGTATATGCACGCCTTCCATTGGAGGGAAGTATGGCGGGCCCTGTATTACATGGACCTCGTGCCCGAGCTTTACAAGTTCCCGGGCAATGAACATGGTATATATACCCTGGCCGCCGCAGTAGGGGTTACCCCTGTATGTAAGCAGGCATATCTTCATTTTCCCCTCCTGTATTTTTCAATCACATCTTTGTAAACCTCAAGCGTGTTCTTAGCCGCAACCGGCCACGAGAAGTTTTCCAGCGCATGCTTCCTGCCGTTTATTCCCATCTTTTCGCGGAGTTTTTTGTCAGCAAGAAGTTTAAGTATCGCGTCCTTAAGCGCACCGGGGTCTTTAGGCGGAACAAGTATGCCACACTCCGGTGTTACCACCTCTTTAAGTGAACCTGCAGTTGTAACAACAACCGGCGTTTTACACGACATTGCCTCAACCGCAGGCAGCCCAAATCCTTCAAAAAGCGAGGACATCACCAGTATGGTCTTCCTGCTGTACATGCTGACAAGCTGTTCGTATGTAAGCTTGCCGGTAAACTTAACTCGATTTTGAAGGCCCATCTTTTTTATCATGTGACCCGCAGTTAGCTTCTTCGGCGGGCCGTCGTCAACTATAGTCAGTGTTATATATTCAGGGAGCATGGTCATAGCCTCGAAAAGATAGATCAGACCCTTCTTGCTGTCTTCGGTGTTTCCCACAAAGAGCAGTGCGTTCTCCTCGCGCTTCTCGCCGGTGTTCTGGAACATGTCGACATCCATGCCGTTAAAAACCACAGAAACATTTTTTCTTTTCACGCGGAAAGCCTTCTGCAGTTCGTCCACACCCCCGGTAAAAGAGGTTATTACCCTGTTAATCCTTCGTATGACAAAGCCCTGCATCACCAGGGGATAGAAGAGTATCGTGGTTGTCTTGTCCCACAGCCCGCGGTTCCCTGCAAGGTCGGCATCCCTGTCCTTTGTAAGCGGATGATGGACCGTTGAAACGATGGGAATGCCGTATCCCTTCATGGGAACCGTAGCCCATCCCAGGGACTGTATGTCATGTATGATGTCGTAGCGTTTTGTCTTAAGTATTTTCTTCAGAGCAAAGAATGCCCTGAAACTGAAGGTCTCCATCTCCGGAAACATGTGCAGCCGTGTAAGCACGTAGTCTGCAAAGTTCCATGGCGTGGCAAGGATCCTTTTCACTTTTTCAATGGGGATGTCTTTTGTTTTAATAGACCAGATGTTCAGGTTCTCGATCTTGTGGACCGCAGCCCATTCTTCAAGCGGGTCAGGATAAGGCGGTCCGACCATAACGTCGACCCGGACCCCCAGTTTTGCAAGCTCCCTGGACAGGTTATATATGTAAATTCCCTGGCCGCCGCAATATGGATTCCCCCTGTATCCGCAAATAAGGACTTTCATGACAGGTCCTGTAGTCAGCGTTTATTTCCCGTTAGTCGGGAGAGTGGACCTTGTGGTTATAATAGCCAGTCCCACCCAGAATACAGCACCAAGTACAACTGCGGAAATCACAAGTGCAGGAACTGCAAGCGCCCAGAAACTCCTGACATAGACGCCGTAGACAAGGACAACTGCAAGCGCAGCTGTAATAAGGCAGAGAAAAACCGCCTTTATCTTTGAATTATCTTTTTTTTCAACAATCTCGGGCATCGGAGGTACCACCTTTATACTTAAAATAACCCAGCCTATCCAGAAACCGGTACACAGCACAAACAGCGCACTCGCCGCAACAGGTACTGCAACTGAATAATAGGTAAGGGTGTTTATTTCATGAAGATCAACCGGCAGTGATTTTAAAACATCATTACCCGCTATAAAAAACACTGCATATAATGAGAATGTAAAAAGACCGGCTGATAAAAGCACAGCCAGAATTCCCCATATCTTTGCTCTTGGCATATGATTGCCCCGTAAAATTATTTATATTAACCGTATAGTCAGTTTTGACCCGCACACATGGATGTCAACTTTAATATTTTGTTAAGAATTGTTACTCCTGAAAGAACATCTCCTGTCATTCTAAATATTATTGACAGCAGTATTCCGGCCCGATCCGCACTTATGATGCGCACCAACTATGCATACCTGCTCTTTTTAAAGTCATTATCTCTTTTTTTTTGCTTTTAGCCCAATTATGCTTTTAATATTTGATAATATTCACTATATTAAACATAGTATGGTTTCGGACTATTTGACAAAATAATACGTTTTGCTTCAAAACCGGGTTAAATTTTACTATCTGATATGCCGATATAAAAATAAAAATGCACCACTGAATGGTATGAGAATGAAAGTTACATCGGAACAGAAAGATAACTTTATTGTTATTAACATAAAGGGGACACTCTCTATAGAAAATATATCACCATTTGAAACCCTGGTTAACAAACACGTTGAAAAAAAAGACCATATACTCATTGACCTTTCTGAACTGACATTCATAGACAGCTCATCTCTAGGCATCATAGTTGTGTACTTTACAAAATCCGAAAAAAACAGCCGCAATTTTGCTCTCCTGAATATCAACCCCGATATAATGCAGATGTTCAAGATAACCGGTCTTGATAAACGTATCAGAATTTTCAGCAGCCTTGACGAAGCAACCTCCACTCTCAGCTGTAAATGACAGTTTCCGCCCAAAATGATCATACTTGCATTTCTCGGTAATCCCGGTAAAAAATACAGCCACACAAGGCATAACATAGGTTTCATCGCAGGTCAATTCTTTGCCCGTGAGACAGGCATCAGTATAAACAAAAAAAATTTTCTGTCTGAATGCGGGACCGGAAGTGTAGCCGGACATGACGCACTTCTGCTCTTTCCCCAGACATTTATGAACCTCAGCGGCCAGGCCGTGAAGAAGGCAATGGACTTTTACCGGACAGAACATTCCGGTCTGATAACAGTCCATGATGAAATCGAGCTCCCATTCGGTGAGATCAGGACAAAAACCGGCGGAGGGCACAAAGGACACAACGGGCTCAGGTCAATTATCGCAGAAACAGGTTCAGCCGATTTTCACAGGATCCGTTTCGGTGTGGGCCGGCCTGAAAATCCGCAAATGGAAGTAGCGGACCACGTTCTTTCGAACTTTACATCAGAGGAATCAGAAAAAATAAACCAGGTGCTTCCCGAAGTCAGCAAACTCATTATTTCAATAATCTCAAAACAATAGACTTGTCTCCGAACCGGCGCTTAAAGTTTTAAGCAAGTTCAAAGTTCCCATTTATGCATTGGCTCTGCCCTGCTCACCGTAAAAAAAATATGAATTGAATTCACCTGTCATTGCGAACATGGTGAAGCAATCTGTTCAGGAAGAAATGTATTCTGATCCAATAAACAGGTGTTTCCAAAACAGACTGTCACTGCAGTGCTGCCACGATGGCAGCCTGTAAGCTCGAAACAGGCCGCTCACGGACATCCGTGTCCTACGCGGCATCACTACATCCTGTAGAAGCGATGTTTCTATATTGCCTGCCTTCATGCCTCGCAGTGATATTATGTATAGTAAATCAATTGTAAACCGCTGCATAATTATTATGTTGATTTTGTAACCGATTTAGATTATTTTAAACATATATACCCTTAGTGTTTAAAACATTTACATTCAGAATTCATCAGCTCCGCTCAGTGCGCATGCCCGATGGCGGTGGGAAAATAACGATGATTCCTGTTTTTTAACGGATTGTCCGGGCAGATAAATAAAATTCAAGGGGACCTTTAATGATACTTCGCTTTTTCCTTTCTCTGGCAGTGGGAACCGCTTCTTCATATATTTTTTATGACTTTATTTACCACAAGATCATTCTTGCTCTACTCATATGGATCATAATGTATATTGTTTCATGGCGGGTGATCAGGGCAGTCCAGGACCGCAGGGTAAAAAAGGCCGCGGGTTTCCAGTTCGCAGACATCGAGGCAGAAAAGACTGTTAGGCAGGGGATTGAAAAGCTCCGCAACATACGCAACCTTACACTGAAAATTACATCCAATGACGTGGCAAAACAGATACAGGATATCTGTAAAACAGGCGCGGAGATATTCGATTACATCAGGAAAAATCCCGATGACCTGAGGAAAGCAAAACAGTTCATAAACTATTACCTTGATACAACCGAGAAGATTGTTAACCGGTATGTTCAGCTCTCCGTTGCGAAGGAGAAATCAACCGAGGTTGGCGCCTCACTGAAGAAAGTAGAGGAAACGCTTGCCTCAATAGACGAGACGTATAAAAAGCAGCTCCACAATCTCCTTGAGAATGACGTCCTTGACCTGAACACCGAGATAAAGGTTCTTGAAACCACAATGAAAATGGAGAACTGAGTTAACTGGCTAATTACATCTGTCCTGTCATTGCGAACGAAGCGAAGCAATCTGTTCAGGCTGGAATATTTTTTTAATATAATAGAATGGTTATTTTCAAAAACTGACTGCCACGGCAGTGCTGCCACGATGGCAGCCTGCAAGCACGAAACAGGCCGCTCACGGACATCCGTGTCCTACGCGGCATTACTACATCCTGTAGAAGCGATGTTTCTATATTGATTGCCTTCATGCCTCGCAGTGACGGTATGTATTCTAATTCAATCGAAATATATAGTAAAACAGGATTAGCAGAAATTAAATACTAAAACAACAGGGGGCCGCAATGGAAGCAGCAGTTCAGGCACAGGAGATTAAAAAAGAGGTTTCTCTCAAAGACCTTACACCGGAACAGAAAAAAAAGGTCGATGAAATTGCAGCGCAGATCGACATTAATGACTCACAGGGCATCATACAGTACGGTGTAGGCGCACAGAGCAATATATCCAACTTTGCCGACAGCATACTTGAACAGGTCAAGGCCAAGGACGCGGGAGAAGTCGGCGGGACACTTACCGACCTGATGCTCACAGTGAAAAAGCTCGATGTGGATTCCCTTTCAGGTGAAAGCTTCATGTCCAAGATCCCCCTTATCGGCAACCTGGTCAACAGCGCCAAAAAGTTTGTCGCCCAGTACCAGTCGATTGAGCACCACATGGAAGAGATCATCGACGAGATGAACAAGGCCCGGATGCAGCTTCTAAAAGATATCACGCTTCTTGACGCGCTCTACGACAAGAACAAGGATTACATGAAGGAACTTGAGCTCTACATACTGGCCGGCGAGATAAAACTTAAAGAGCTGACCGAAAAGACCCTGCCCGAACTAAAAGCCGCGGCAGCAGCCTCAGGCGATACTCTTGACGCACAGAAGGTCCAGGACCTTTCGCAGATGATAAACAGGTTCGAGAAAAAAGTCCACGACCTGAAACTGAGCCGCATGATTTCAATCCAGTCGCTACCCCAGGTTCGCCTTATCCAGAACAATGACCAGCTGCTTGTTGAAAAGATTCAGAGCTCAATACTAAACACCATCCCCCTGTGGAAAAACCAGGTTGTTATTGCAATCAGCCTCTTCCGCCAGAAAAAGGCAATTGAACTTCAGAAAGAGGTCACAGAGACCACTAACGACCTGCTCCAGAAAAATGCCGACCTGCTTAAAACAAGCAGCCTGGACGTAGCAAGAGAATCCGAAAAGGGAATCGTGGAAATTGATACACTGAAAAAAGTACACGAAAGCCTGATCTCTACAATTGATGAGACACTGAAGATCCAGGCCGAGGGTAAGACCCGCAGGGCACAGGCTGAGGTTGAAATCACCAGACTTGAAAATGAACTCAAGGCAAAGCTTGCCCAGGTCAAAGATTCGGGCGCAGCGCTTAAACTTTAACAGTCTATGTCATCCTCGCGAATACAGGGATCCATTTCAGCATGATAATATTAATGGATTAGCCAGGGCTCTTCCGAAGGTCGCCCGTCTTCACAGGAATGACTAATTTGATCGATAATCATGAATCAGGTATTTCACTTAAGAATGAGATACTATCACAATTATTTGGAGGCTCACTATGCCGTTACTAGTACCACTTGCTGAAGGTTTCGAGGAGATTGAAGCAATCGCAATTATCGATCTGCTGCGAAGGGGCGGTGTTGAGATCGTAACAGCTTCGCTGGGGAAAAACCCGGTCACGGGATCACACAAAATCCCTGTGACTGCAGATACCGTACTTGGCCACCCTGTCAGGTTCAGCGGTATAATCCTTCCCGGCGGCGCCCAGGGGACTCAAAATCTTAAAAATGACCAGCGGATTATTGATCTAATCCGGGTGATAAGCAGCAGCAACGGGCTCACGGCTGCAATCTGTGCTGCACCTTCAGTGCTTGCCGAAGCCGGCATAATGAAGGGAATAAGATTCACATGTTACCCCGGCTATGAAAATGAAATAACAGACCGTGGCGGATTACATACCGGGAGCCCGGTGGTAAAAGATGGTCATATCATAACCGCAAAGGGTGCGGGTTGCGCTATTCAATTCGCCCTGGCACTTCTTGAGGAACTAAAAGGCCCTGAAACCGCTAAAAGTATCAAAGATCAGATAATGACTCCCTGATAAAGCAGACAATTTCATGGAATAGTACAATTCCATGAAATTGATTATAATCTTGACAATTTCCTGCCGATATATTAACTAGATTAATATTCATCCATATCAATTTTTTATATCATAAAGAGAATAATTCGGGAAGTTGACCATATTATGGCGATAAATCCATTTAAAGAATCCAATCTACAAGATCTGCAGAAGAACACACGCCAGTTCTTCATAGATCATTTTGACACAACTTTTACAAAAATCCGCATATTCTGGACAAAATTCAAAAAAAAGGGGAATGAACGCATCACTGTGATGTTTATACCCCATTCTGAAAAGAAGATTGTTAATTTCCATATATCCATATTTACAATATCCACAATTGTTGGAATCGTTGTAACAATAGTTGCCATCACTTCAATCCTTATCATCAACCACTCCTCCACTGTAAAAGAGGTTTCTATCCTTAAAAAATCCGGGGAGGATTCTGAAGTACAGGTAAAAATCTATAAAGAAGAAATTGCCAAGCTTTACGATATCTTTCAGAAATTCAAACCTGAAATAACATACCTGTATGACCTTACCCCTGACAGCAACATTGATTCGCTCTGGGCAAAAGGAGGGGAACCGAATCCCAATCCCAATCCCGTTAATATCGAAAATGATCCGGGTATTCCCCCTGATGAACTCCTCAGCATCCAGGAGGTCAGGCAGGAACTTGAAACAACAAAGCAGATTATAGGGAAGATTAAAAATTTCCTGAATTACAAAAAGAAACTCATCGAAAATACGCCTTCTATCTGGCCTGTTGACGGATTTGTCGTTTCAAGGTTCGGATACAGAAATTCGCCATACACCTTTGAAACTGAATTCCATTACGGGATCGACATCGAGGCTTTCCCCGGTGCAGAGGTACGCGCAACCGCACCCGGAAACATAAAGGACATAGTATGGGACCCGGTCCTGGGACTTACAGTTTCAGTGCAGCATAAATACGGCTTCGTTACTTCGTACAGCCACTGCCAGAGGGTCTCTGTTGAACCGGGACAGAAAATATCAAAAGGTGAAGTGATAGCGTTTGTGGGCAGAACAGGCAAAACTACGGAATATATATGCCTCTACCAGATCAGGATCGGCACAGAGTATGTTGACCCGATGCCTTACCTGAACAGGATATCGCGATAATTCAGATGGACATAAAAAAAACCGCTAAGCGGTTTTTTTTATGTCCATCACAGGTCATCCTCGTTTCTGCTTGAGGTAAGGAGTTCATCCGGCACCTCGTCGATCCTTTCACCGATCTTGACTGCAAGCCTGTTCGACACAAGACCGGGTGTGCATTTGTATTTTTTTCTGCCGCCGATCGAGAGCACCATATCATCTCCCAGCTTGGTCTCGGGCAGTTTGATTACGTCGCCCCTGCGCAGCCCCAGGACCTCCTGCACCGTGATGTTCACGCTTCCGATCTCCGCAATTACAGGCAGCGCAACATGGTCAAGTCGTCCCTGGATAATGCTGAGGTTCTCGTCTGTTACGCCCTTCCTGATACTTGAATACATGTACTGCGCGGAAAGCTTTGTGATAATCGGCTCGATCGAGATATACGGGATACAGAGGTTGGTCATGCCCTCGACCTCGCCGACTTTTGTCTCGAGTGTTATAAGTACAACCATGTCGTTCGGCGGAACTATCTGCGCGAACTGCGGGTTTGTTTCAATGTTTCCGAGCCTTGGCCGTAGGTCGATTACGTTGGACCATGCCTCACGCAGGTTGCCGAGTATCCGGACTATGATACCCTCCATTACCGAAAGTTCGATGTCAGTGAGTTCGCGGCTTATTTTTGTGGCCTCGCCGAGTCCCCCGAAGAGCTTGTCTATGATTGTAAAGGTTATTGAAGGGTCAATTTCAAGTACAGCCGAACCCTTGAGCGGGTCCATGTTTATGACAGCAAGGGTAGTAGGGTTCGGGATTGAGCGTATAAATTCCTCGTAAGTAAGCTGGTCAACGGAAGCAACGTGTACGCCCACAAGTGCGCGGAGCTGGGCCGAGAGCGCTGTTGTTGTAAGACGCGCGAATGTTTCATGCATCATCTGCAGTGTGCGGATATGGTCCTTGGAGAACTTGTCAGGTCTCCTGAAGTCATAGATCTTAACCTTTTTCTGTTCCTTGACCGCCGTATAGTCCGCCGTGTCCACCTCGCCGGTGGAGATAGCGGTCAACAGGGCATCAATTTCATCCTGCGATAATATCTCTGTCATTTTTTAACTTCCCTTACAACGGTAGCTTCAAGTCCTGCGACCATCCATATATAATCATCAATGCTGTTCTTTTCAAGTCTGTATACGTACCTGTACCTGTCAGGTTTGACCAGGCTGTTGCGCGACGCAACAACCGAAACGTATGAAACAAGCCCCGATGGTTCAACTTCTTCGCTGACCACCTTAAAATCAATCAGATAATCGCTTCTTTTTGAAATAAAGTAACGGATAAAATCTTTTTCAATGATTTTTTTATCTGAGGCATCTGCCAGATCGTACTTCCTGGAAAAATCCGGGTACGAATGTATAAATTTCTCTATATCGATGAACTTGATCGCCCTGTCCCAGTATCCATCCTTCTCTGCATTCATCAGAAGAATAACCACCTCCGAAGGCACAAGCCGCACCCCTTTTACATCAGCCGATTTATACGGCTGGTATTCCCTGTCTCTTGAAATCCTGACCTTCAGCTCGTTATCGCTGACTGATATCTTATCCTCATCAGGATCACCTATGAACGGAAAAAAATGCAGTTTTATCCTGTAATCAGTATCGCTCTGCAGCCTGTACATTCTCCCCAGGTTCAGGGTACGTGTAAAGCTTTCACCGGGTCCCAGTCTAACCTCACGCCTTGTCATCCACGAGAGTGTCTCTTTCGCGTCCCTGCCCGACACGATATATGGAACGATGAGTTCAGCACTCCTGCCGTTCATGTCATACATGACCGGTTTAAAGGTATTATAATCAGCCGTGTCGCCGCGGTCCCTGTTGAACAGGTCTTCACGCCCAGGTGGATCAAACACGTAGAAGGATGCGACTTCATCGGTGATGTTTTTTATCACAACATGAAGAATTACATCCTCACTGCTGTAGAATTTCAGCTTCTCCATTTTCAGGTATACGCTGAATGAATTGATATCACCTTTGCGCTGTTTGCCTTTGCCGGGCATTTTGTCCTGGCTTAAAGTCGGCATTGACAGTAAAATCGCTGCTGCAGTCAGGGCTGCGTATATTTTTAATCTTTTCATATCTCTACCGGGTATATTACTATCTTTTTATAATATCGACATAATCAGGTTAATAAGTTATGAATTATTTTTATCCCCTGGTATTCAAAAATTGCTTATGGAAAATTATTCAGCCTTCAAAACTCTTTTAAAGAACACTACGTATTGCTGTAAAAAAAATTCACACATCTTTGATCTTCGAAAGAATCTGTTCTGCTAAATCCGGGTATAACCTGTTCAGACAATCAGGACATATACTGTGCGAAATTTTACTCGGCAGGTTTGATTTAAAACTATCTGTTAATGAAATCCATTTGTGTTTATCCACCTTTGCTTTTCCGCAGTTTGAGCAGAGTGTAAACATATACTCCCTTTTGACTGATGCAGACTTTTCAATCAGTTCAATTATCGCATCGATAGATGTGCCGCTTTCAGCTTCTTTGCCAAGGTCAATTACTATACCGCGCAAAACAGCAGGTGTGTCGTCCGGCTTAAATTAAATTACTGTACCCCGGTCCATGTACCAGTGATAAACTGAATTCCTGCCCCTGATCCTGTAATCAACCTGGTACAGCCCTGTCTCGTTTCTTAATACCCGCTGCATTGCATCCATGGCTTTCTTGTGATCATCAGGGTGCAGCAAATCAGTAAATGCCTGGTAACCTTTATTCTCAAAATCAGCGGGATCATAACCGAGCATGGTTACTTTGAGATTATTAAATATGACCCGGTTGGAAGCTATATCCCACTGCCACCATGCGAAAACAGAATTATATAAAAGCTTATTAAAATATTCATGTTATCCATAATTATCCCTCTAAGAATTTTTTAATTCAGGCTCATGATTGGTTAACCCGGTAAATTCATTACCGATCTTTCTTGCGCGTACAGGGCAGTCAGGGTTTATGCCCGACGCAATACCTGCCTCGACAAGCAGGTTCCAGCCGATGGCCAGCTGCAGATACGGCGCGCATCCGTAAATGTGTGGAATACGGATCGTAGGAAATACTGTTTCTCTTTCTGAGACGGCTATTACCGAAAGACCCGCACCCTCAACGATGACACTCCTTATTTTTTCTTCCTGCGATTCAAATGGATCAAAAAGTATGACTACCTCGCCTTTATTCATGACCTCTTCCACGCCGTGGACAGCATAGGTCCCTTCAAGGTAGTCGGATTTTTTCCGCACTATCTCGTTGGTTTTCAGTGCAAGTTCCTCTGCCACGCCGTTGTTCCTTCCTGAAAAATATAGTACCGGTGCAGCAGCAGTCATTGCTACTATCTCCTGCGGAATATCCATGGTGAGCACCTGGTGCATGGCATCGGCAAGTAGTTCAAGGTCAAGCGGCGGCTCACCGTTTATATGCCTGAACAGGATATCATAAAAGAGCGCCTGTTCCATGACTGACTTGTTTGCAGAGACAGCCTGTTCAGCGCCGCAGGTAAGAATATAGGCTGCCGAGGATTCAAGAGCAACCGGTGTACCCCGGGTACCGGTAACAGCGGTAATATCACTGTGCCCCTTTTCCCGGAGAGAGCGGATCAGGTGAATGACTTCCGATGTCCGGCCTGAATTTGATGCGACAAAGACTGAATAGTCCGACAGGTCATATTCCGCTGCCTGCATGCAGTTCTCGGTGATGATTCTTTGGCTATATCCCGGTACGAGTGAATTGCAGATGGTATTCTTGGCGGGAAATATACGCGATGACCCTTCCCCGGCCAGGAGGACTTTCTGTTTGTTGACACTGAAAGACTGGATTTTACCAGGATCAAGCCCTCTTATAATCTGCGGTGTCTGCAGCATCTCCTGTACAAGTACAGAATTTTTATACCTGCTATCGGTTACATTCATGCACTAAACCTCCCTGATCCCTATAAAACACCCATTTCATCAAAGCTGCCTGTTAACGGCGCCAGGTACTTTATAAACTCTTCCGATACATAGGACCCGGTGCTGCTTATAAACTCATCAGGCATGGGCCTTGCCCGTACAGCAACCTCGTGAAGTGCTACGGTCGTATATTCAACCTCATACGGATCAGACGACAGCCGCCTGATCGCAACCATTAAACCGCTGTTATCACCAAGCAGCAGGTCAACCCCGGATACACCGCATGCCAGTGCTTCGGCACGGTCAACCGGGCTGGCCCTGTCTGCCGCGCACATCGCAAGTGATTCAGGTATCTGGAATTCGCCCCTGTATCCCGTTTCCCTGCTGATGAGGGAATGGAGATTCAGAGCGGCGCTTGCACCTCCGGCAGCGCCGAATTCAATGTTGGAAAAATCGTCCCTGCCGCTCCCCGCCGAAACCGGTGTCCCATCACACCAGCGCACTCCTTCACCTGCTACGATATGGCACCAGCCGTAATCACTTATTGCAGATTCCACATCACCCAGAACCTGCTCCCTTGACAGCGGACGTTCGGGAATATATATGAAGTGCGGCGCATCCCCCTTCACTTTTTTTGCAAGTGCCGTTGAAGCAGCAAGCCACCCTGCGTCGCGTCCCACGGTCTGCATGATTGTAAACCGGTCGACCCTCTGCATGCTGGAGGCAAGACGTCCTCCCTGCCGGACAGAGATAATGTTATATCTTGCCGCAGAGGGATATCCCGGGGTATGGTCTGTCCCGAAAAGGTCGTTGTCCACAGTTTTTGGTATACCTATTCCCCGCAGATCATAACCTGATTCCCTGCAGTATCTTTCAATGCGGTTGACCGTATCCATGGTATCGTTCCCTCCGATCATCAGCAGGGCGCGGATTTCGTGCTGTTCCAGAAGCCGGAGTAGAACAGGGAGGTCTTCATCCTTAAGCTTGTAGCGGGATGAACCGAGCGCCGATCCCGGAGTGTACTGAAGCAGATCAAGTGTACGGGCACTGCATCTGCTGAAATCCAGTATTTCATCGTTCATAAAACCTGCTATACCGTAGCGCATCCCCAGCACCCGGCCGAAACTCCCGATGTTCATGGCACGGCTCACAACGCCGTAAAGGCTTGCATTAATGACAGCAGTGGGTCCGCCGGACTGACCTACAAGAAGATTTCCCTTTACCATACGCGCATCACTCCGGATCACTGTTATAACGGCAGCGGCGGACGCAGCTGCTGGAACAGATAGGGTTCCCGTACCGCAAGTATTGCAAGATATACAGTGGCCCCGCTCCAGAGATGCGGGATACTTGTCCTGTTCTGGATAATTTTTTTGCCTTCACTCTCAATCCATAGCCCTACCTCGCCATAGGATCCGGTCCCTTCGACAGGGACATCGCTTACCAGTACACGCAGGATATCTTCTTTCAATTCATTATATTCTTTTATGCCCGGGGTGCTGGCCGCAAAGGTAAAGAGCTGTTCACCCAGGTATCCCACGCCACCGCATTTACTTAAGGCTTTTCTGCGCATATCATACGCAAGTCTTTTCAGCAGCGGCAGGCACTGACCCGCACCGCTTCCGCTGAACAACGGAGACGGGAAAAGACTCCACTGGATACCGCGCCACCCGGTCTGTTCAAGCGCCTCCGGATCATTCACCCTTTTCAGCATCCCCTTTTTCAGAGCGGCCGCTGCTGACAGGCAGTTTTCCCTGAGAGAAGAATCAATCCCCCATTTTTCTGCAAGGTCTGCACCGCAGGCAAGCGCAGTCAGTACTGCACTTGCACCGTGAAAAGTTGCTTTCAATTTATAGTCATCATCTTCAAATGCTTTAGTAAGCCATCCCCTTTTACGGTCAACAAAGGGAAGAATCGCATTCATGGCAAGCAGCAGTGTCCCGGAAAACTGCGCACGGTATTCATCAGCCTGTTCAGGCGGGATATATTTTCTGTGACGCCAGATGTCCCAGACCAGCAGTGAAGTCTCGTCAATCTCAAAGGGAATTATCTTTAGAGAACCCGGCGAACCGTCACAGTTCATGTTGGAATACCAGTGTCCCCTTGGACTGTAAAACGGGGGCTGGAGACTTAGGAGTTTTGCAATGGTAAAAGCCGTTCTTTCTTTTCTCTGTGTGTTTTTATAAAACAGGAGGTGTCTGTCAACAGACTCGCGCATGCCTGCAAAATCGAGTGCAAGGTCAAAAAAAGCGCCGTCACGGGGCCAGTCGCAGCAGTAACGCGGCTGACGCACAGGTGATGCCGCTATTGCCCCTGTCTGTTTATCCTGGCCCAGCAGCAGGTTGGTAATTGACCTCTGCGCCGCGTTTACATACGCACTATCAATTCCCTGTGGAATATACACGCCGGATTTAACACGCTCCCATTCAGGCAGGGCTTGTTTTTTCAACCATGCATGCCCCTTAAGCTTTGCATCCTTAACAAGCGCTGCAGACTTTTCAGGGCTCTCTGCAACTGCAACAAAAACTGTAACCTCGCCACTCCCCCCTGATAATGGAATCTTTATAGCTCCGTCAACCGGTCCGCGCTGCCGCATGTTGTTCTCAAGACAGCAATCCTCCGCGTCGGCCCTGCCTGCTGCCGGGAATTTTTTCAGACTGAACCTTCCAACTCTGTCCGCACCTGCCTGAAACTCCGAAACCGGCTCAGAGCATGCCATTGCTATAAAGATCCCTTTACCCCTGCAGAGCCCCTGCGCATCATGTATATTCATGATACGGCTGAAACCGTCTGCAAATCGTCTGCGGTCAGTATCACCCGGATACATCCAGAGCATAATTTCATCTTCCACACAATACACAGCGCCAAATCCGGCCTTTCTTGAATCGGGATTGTGAAAGCCCGCAGGATTGGTCATCCATGGTGCAAAAACAGCGTGGTAAAAAAATGCATCATACCCTGCTGCATCAATGCTGTAATGCTGGACCAGTATGTCAGTCCCCGGCATGACCCACTGGCTGATTACCATTTCTGCACGCCCCTTGCCGCTCTTTTCATCAGTGACCAGCCTTGTTTCCAGCATATGTGACCATTCTGGCAAATACCTGCGGCTGCTTTTCCAGTACGGCTGGTCCTGCCAGGTCATTCCCCCTTGCGCTGAATAGAGACCTCCACAGGCACCCAGTCCTTTATATTTTTCATACGGCCTGCCGTATTTACGCCAGTCTGTGCATGGCGCATCAATACCGTAACGCATATTCTTAACGTTCACCAGCCCATGAAGAATGTGATAGTTCTTTGAAACATACCTCAAATGGTCATATTTTGAAAGGTCAGGCCACCTGAAGTAGACAATCTCCGCCCAGGGACTTATCCCTGCGGTAAGCCGGCTGTTGCCCAGGGCACATACTGTGTTTGAGCCGCCTCCGATTGTCTCTGAAAAAAGGTCAGAGATAATCAGTGGATCCTTGATGCCGTTAAATGTTCTGTGTATCAGCTTCATGTATTAATACTACCCATTGGAAAGACAACTGTCCATACAATCCGTGAAATATACAAATTTTCCGGCAAGAAGCCGATAATTCTCAATAAAGTGTTATTTTGTTGACAGCCACGCATTTACAAACTACACATATAGGAGTTAATACAAACCTATGGAACATGCAGATGATACATAAAATATTCTCATCTTTACTTTCTTCACTCATGATTATATTCATTCTTTACTCTGCTTCTGCAGCTGCTGAACAGGAAGATATAAAAGCTGTAAAAACTTTTGAAGATTCAATAACAGTAAAGGCACTCCTTGTCGCCCCCATAAGAGGATTGCGCATACAAATTGATAAAACAGCATATGATTCAGAATACTTTGAATACACTGCAAACACAGTCGGTGCTTTCGGTATTGATATATCTTTCAGGGATTTTAATTTCAGGTTTACAAGTGGTACTTTTTTCAATTCCTTCGAAGATGAAAACGGCAAAACCGATTATTAAAACAGTAACATATCCTATTTTCACAATAATCTCATGGCCAAAGCCTACTACCAGCGTATAAAAGGTTTTTACATGTCAAATCCATCCGGTATATACCCCTCCTGGTCCTCCAGCGATGACTACCCGGTAAGGAGAGATATATCCTCTAACGATGCAGGCATTAGCCTAGTATATAAGTTCTCTGAAGATTTTTCATACCTCGCAGCAAACACACAGCAGGAACGACAGGAAAAAAGCGGTGGAACATGGTTCATCGGCACCCAGTATAATTACCTTGGACTCAGGTTCGACAACAGCCTTCTGCCGGCCGGTACTGAGGCGGATTACAGTCCTGAAGCAGACAGGTTCAGGGGTGGTGACTTTCATTCCCTGAGTGCTTTTTTCGGCGGGGCATATACACTGGTTTTCTTTAAAAAATTTTATGCATCGATTAGTCTTGCGATTGCCCCGAGTTATTCATACCAGAGATGGAAATTAAACAACCAGATCAAAACAGCACACGGCTGGACATTATTAGGAACCGGTTACCCCGGCTGGGCAACCGTGGGATTCAACGGAGACAGTTTCCTGTGCGGTCTTAATTATAAATATATGATCGGCACCAATAACCTGCACAACTCCAGCATGGGTATAGGTATAGACGAAGTTATGAATGTTGACATAGAACTGTTTGCAGGGGGAAGGTTCTAGTTTAACGAAATCTTTCCAGCATTTCAAAAAGGGACGGTCAGGATCAGCAGGATTTTCTCACTCACTTTTAAACACATATCAACAAAAAGGCTGCCTTCCGGCAGCCTTTTTTGAATAAAGTAATCTATCTAAATAACTATCGATCTTATTGCCATTTAGCATTGTCCCACTTAGCGTTATCCCATTTTACGGATTTGGGATTATCACTTCCCGTACCACCGGACCCGCAACCGGTAATAAACATTAGTGTTGCAGCAATCATAGAACATATAATATATTTTTTCATATATGGCCGCCTGATTTAATCAGCTTTTATGATATAAAAAACATAGGCGTTTTTGGGGCGATTATCAGAACCTGTTGGCACCACTTTCGATGCATCAAAATAAATATAACCGCTGTAAGTATCCCCATTTCCATTTGCACCTAAGCCATAATATGCAGAGGTCTGATAAAATGCACCCGATTTGAAAGTTGCACTATCATCAACATTACCATCAAACTTACCGGTAATATTCCTTATAGCATCCTCCTGGTAGCTTCCTACAACATTCCCTGCACTCCCGCCATTTAAGGCAGTTCTTGCAGCATTGTCAGAATCATTACCTGCATCACCGTCAACACCACGCAGAAACCTTCCGCGAAGATCAGGCAGGTTGAATGTACTGTCGCCGTCACCAACTCCCCATGAAGTTCCAAGAGCCGTAAAGAGCTCGCTGTATTCAGTCCTGCTCACTGCTGCACCGTTGCACTCCAGCCAGCCTTCCGGTATCACTGATCCTGCGTATGCAACAACCGTACCTGCAGGCGTATTGGCATTGATCTGTTTGAAAAGATTTGCGAAATTTTCATTCACTTCAGTTGAAGAAATCACAGTATCAGGTTCGAATACATGCAGTCCAAAGTCTGCAGCCTTTGTGATCACAATGCTCATAACAAAGCACATTGTGAGAAAAGTGATGATGTTTCGTTTTGTGAATAAATCCTTTACGCGTGTAATAAGCTTATCATCAATGTTAATTTCAATTTTCATTATCAACTCCGAACATTAATTTATCTTTCTCCCGGATAGGATGTAGAGTATATTATGATAATTTGGAACAAAAAGCCCGAATGAGTCAAGCTCTTTTATTAGTTTAAATACAAAATAAATGCTATTATTTAATAGTTGTATTTGTATATAGAATCAACAATCTAGAATCATGGTTCAACAAAAAAGGCCGCCCGCAAGGGCAGCCCTTTTTGTTGAACAAGGGGCTTCAGCCCCTTGCCCGATGTTAACCTTACTTATTTTTCCATTGAATTGTAAACATATTCTGCAATGTCAAAAGTTGTGAGGTTCTGTATATCAAGTTCAGAAGCACCGTCAGAAAGCATGGTGAGACAGAAAGGACATGCTGTACATATCTTTGTCGCACCGCTGGACTGTGCATCTTTTGTTCTGAACTGGTTGATCCTTGTTCCAAGATGCTCTTCAATAAACATCCTCGCTCCACCTGCACCGCAGCAGAAACTTGTTCTGTGGTTACGGCTCATCTCAACAAAATCAGTACCCGGGATAGCCTTGATTACATCCCTTGGCTGTGCGTATATCTCGTTGTACCTTCCGAGGAAGCATGAATCGTGATATGTGATCTTTTCGTTAAGGGCTTCTTTAAGTTTGATCTTTCCGCTCTTGATAAGTTCATCTATCACTTCAGTATGGTGGAAAACTTCAAATTTAGCTTCAAGAGGATTGCCGTCTGAACCAGTACCGACCGCTGCAAACTTGGCGTATTCCTTCTTCAGCATGTTGTAGCCGTGAGGACATGTTGTTATGATCTTCTTGATACCATAAGACTTGAAGGTCTCAAGGTTCTGTGTAGCAAGTGAATGGAAGAGGTATTCATTACCACCCCTCATTGCGGCGTCACCGCAGCATGCTTCTTCAGCACCGAGTATACCGACTTTAAGTCCGGCTTTCTTCATTATGTTAAGAAGAGCTATTGCAACCTTCTGGCTTCTCTTGTCGTAAGAAGCTGCGCATCCTACAAAGTATACATAATCAACTTCCGGATCCTCAGCAATGGTTTTTACGCCGAGGTCTGCAGGGAGCCATGCACCCCTTTCAGCAAACGCGAAACCGTAAGGGTTAAAGTTTGTTTCCATGTTCATGAAGGTTGTCTGGAGCTCGGGCGCCATGTCGCCTTCCATGAGGACCTTGTATCTCCTCATGTCGATCATTTTGGGAACGTGTTCAATGTTAACCGGGCAAGCTTCCATACATGCCGCGCAGTTTGTACATGACCAGAATTCCTCGGGCTGAACAGATCCTGAACCTTCAGAATCATCACCTATGAGAGGCTTGGTCTCAAGGGCTGCCTTGTCTTCTGCAAGCATGAGCTGCGGGATACGCTCGTCCATGTTGTCTTTCACGTCGTTTATCATCTTCTTAGGTGAAAGGGGTTTCTCTGTAAGGTAAGCCGGGCAGTTATCCTGGCAGCGGCCGCAGCGTGTACAGGCGTCGCCGTCCATGAGCTGCTTCCATGTGAATTCTTCAACCTTGCTTACGCCGGAGCTTTCTGCAACTTCAAATACTTTAGGATCGATTACAGGAACCGCATATTTTGTTTTTGCTGATTCGTTGTCAAGGTTCATGTAATAAATATTAAGGAAAGAAACAACGATGTGCCCGATCTTGTCAGAAGCAACAAGCCCTATGAAGCTGAATGCCGCAAGCATGTGCACCCACCAGTTGATCTTGTGACCAACTTCAAGCACTCCATCACTCATAAGACCGAAAGGCAGTGCAAGCACATAGCCTACAGGTGAAGAAATTGTTTCAAATTCGGGGAATGCTGTGTATGCAATCCTCATTGCTTCGTTGATGAAACCTGTCACGATGATCAGTGTAATCAATACAAGTGCAAATGTGTCTATCGCTTTTGTATCGAGCCTTGTGGGCTTCAGTACATACCTTCTGTAGATCGCCATACAGAGGCCGATAAGTACCACTAATCCGAAGAGGTCACCAAAGAGAGACCAGATGATATAGAAATCACCGTGGATAAAGTGATAATGCAGGAAAAGACCTGTGAAGTCCTCCTGGACAACAATTATCATTGTTACAATGAATAGTCCGACAAATCCGAAGAAAAGCGCGCCATGAAATAAACCTGCATATTTCTCCCTGAGCACTTTCATCTGGAGAAAAGCATACTTAATTACCGCTATAATCCTCTTTTCAGGGAAATCTGTCCTTAATTGCGGCTGTCCCTGTCTCCATACTTTTACTTTTTTAATAACAGTAAAAAGAAGATAAAAAACCGCAATGAACATGAAAATGTAGACTCCCCATCTCATAAAACCATGAGGGCCGCCCACGTTAAAATAAAATTCGCGGGTAACCTCTTCAGCTGGTATACCAAAAGAACTGGCAATACTCATTTGGGTATCCTCCTAAAAAATATCACTACTATAAAGTTATTTATAGTTGGTTGCATGCTTATAACAGGCCTGTTCCGGCAAAACCTGCTTTTATGATCAATGTATATATTTATGTCTATTTTCAGGTATGATATTGCTTGTAAAATGTCAACTCATAAATATTGAGCGAATCAGGAATATTTTGGTATGATAGCTGAATGCCGGGTACATGGTATTCCACCATTGGGCGCATCCCTCTGCACCTGCGGGTGTGATATACTTTTTGTTATTACTGAATTTAATGATTCATCATTGTGCAGTTCCCATTGCACCGGGCCGGGCTGCTCCGGGTTGCGCTGTCGCTCCAGCCCTGCGGGCCAGGCCCTGCACATCCCTTGCGCGGTGTGGCAAAAAATATTACTGCTTCATTGTGCTGGTGTTTTCAAGGAACTTTATTTCTACTGTCCCAAATTAGTCAACCGGTTGACCAATTAATCTTTCTGCTATATTGCCCTTGCCAGGCCTTTCTCAAGAAGTTTCCTGTTCAAAAGAGTTCCCTCCTGAGCTATCCTTACTGCGTCTGAGCAATCTTCTTTATAAAATACTTCTGATTTATTTTCCATTTCATCACATTATTTAACAGTTTGTCCGCAATAATTTATATTCTTCTACATTTTTTATTCATCAATTCTTTTAAATGTTTGCATTCAGGCTGTTCCGCACTCATTCATTTTTTGTTATTTCCGATTTACTTTATATGAATACCTGTAGAAACCGTTACCACACCTCAATCAAACTGTCATACAAAATGGACCTTCTTCCTCCTGAAACTGTGAAAATGATTCCAAAGTCCACCCTGCACAGGTTCAAATATTCCGACTATTCAAACATCTTCGGTATCGAGTTAGCCGAAGCTCTTGAGCGCAATGAACTTATAATCAAGGAACTTCTTCATTGCAAGGCTGCACTGAATGCTTCACGCGGTATAATTAAAATCAAGAACACAATTATAAAAATCAGGGAATCGGCATTATCCGGGTTCCAGAAGATAAAAGAGGTTGTTTCTGTTATCAATGATACAAAAGATTCCATTGGTCTTGATGCTGCATGCGGGCACTTTAACATTTCACGTTCAACATTTCATTCATGGCAGTTCCAGGTCAGGCATTACTGTTATGATTCTTTTGCCGGTAAATGCCTGCGGCGCTGGCCGGGCCAGCTATCAGTTGCATCTGTGGAAAAAATCAGGTCCCTTTGTGAAGATGAACAGTTTAAAGGATGGCCTGCAGTTTCCATTGCGCATTATGCCCGAAGGTCCGGACTTCTCAGTATTTCTGTTTATACATGGTATAAATACGCTAAACTCATTGGAATTTTTTCCAGACCTCCACGTTGTTTAAAAAAACAGAGAACCGGAATAAGGGCTGTCATGCCTCACCAGTTCTGGCATGCAGATGTAACTTTGTTCAGAACTATGGATAATGTCAGGGCTTATATCTATCTTGTTGTTGATAATTACTCAAGGGCCATTCTTTCATGGAGAGTTTCACTTAAGCTTTGCGCAGAGACAAGACTTGATACAGTCAGGGAGGCATACGATAACCACATTCATGATTCATCCGCTGACGTTCAGCTCATTGTTGACGGAGGAAGTGAAAACAACAACTCTGTTGTTGATGAGTACATAGGGTCACCCGGTATTTCAATAAAAAAGATTATTGCCCAGCAGGATATTCTTTTTTCAAACAGCATGGTCGAGGCTGTGAACAAAATTGTAAAGTACCGCTCCCTGTTTCTTGACAATATTCCAAATATTCATGCTTTGCAAAAGCATATGGAGAAATTTGTACCTGTCTACAATGATGTACGGCCTCACTGTTCCCTTAAAGGGCTTACACCATCAGAAGTTCTGGCAGGACTGCGTCCTGATAATCCGGAGCATCTTAAATCTGTTAATTTAAGGAGAGAAAAGACTGAAAAAGTATTGAAACAGGAGATTAAATGTACTGTATGCTCAGAAAAATGAATTGAATGTTTTCAAGGATCACTGAATCTTTAGTTTATCTTACCGGTTTTATGCCGGTTTAGGATTTTCCGGTTTATACATGGATACCTGCACTGGCCGGAATATTGCGTTCCATTTAAGGAACCGTATAGTCCAGAATTGCCAAGGGTTTGGCACTGCCATATTTTATTATAGCATCATACAATGCCGGATGATTAGTTTTAATAATTTTCTCAGCCCTCGGTGATTTGTCAAAGTTCCATTTTAAATTCGGTTGATTTTTAAAAATATAAAAATAAGGATTATTATCTCCCCCCTGAACTTGGAAGTGAAGATGTCCTCCATGCCAATGTCCTGCTGCTTCTCCGCTTTTATCCAGTTTACCAATAATCTGTCCTGAATCAATCTGTTCATCATTGGCAATGCCACTAGAATATGTTGTGTGTTTGTATATCA